>Ga0208825_1000086_pt1 | contig 90636 bp, 77 predicted proteins | sample AD_UKC113_MetaG_FD_184450 | JGI IMG/M metagenome (GOLD analysis project Ga0208825, IMG submission 184450) | Active sludge microbial communities of municipal wastewater-treating anaerobic digesters from Hong Kong - AD_UKC113_MetaG (SPAdes)... | ecosystem: Engineered > Bioreactor > Anaerobic >...
CGATCACCCTGAACAGGTACAGCGACAAAAAATGGGAACAGCTGCCTGCAAGCCTTTTGAGAGAGGATAATAAATATCTGTATTTCAAATCCAGCGTCTCAGGTTATTCATTCTTTGCAATAACAGGGAAGTCAAAGGCTTCTTCTCCTACTGAAGAAGGTGTAACCGAAATCGAGCCAGGCAATGAACCTGATAACTCTCAGGTTAACATGGGAGATACGGGATCAGAAGCTGGAAATGAGTCAGGTGAAAAAGAAAGCAAAGGCACGCCGGGCTTTGGAATGGTTTGCGGAATAGTCGGCCTGTCTGCGGCGTTCCTGTACAGGCGGAAGTAAAAACTAAAGAAGAAAATACGGATTTAGCAGATGAAAAGATAGGTGAAGGTTTTAACCTTCACCCTGCTTTTTGTTATCTCAGTCCTACTTTTTTGTGTATTTTTCTTAAGTTCTTCTTTAGCATGAAAGCTAACCCAGGTCCTCGAAAAAAAGAAGATATGAAAATTATTTCGCAAGCTAGAATTGATTTTCCCTTCTTCGTCTACTTTTACTGCTGTTATTCTGATATTATTTTCTAATATATTTATATTATTCGATGTTTATTTTAACATGGGAAATATTAGTCTTAATAATAAATAATATAAGATGTGGGGGATGCAAATAAACAGAGTAGTTGCTCTTTTTTTAGCCTTTCTGGTTCTTACATTCGGATCGGGAATTGGAACTGCAGCAGAAATTATTGTTCAGCCAGGGCAATCAATACAGGATGCATTGAATAGTTCGGTTTCAGGCGATGAGATTATCATAAGCCCGGGAAACTATACTGAGAATCTCAGGGTAACAACAGATGGTCTGATTATCAGATCAGCTTCCGGGGACCCTGAAGATACGATAGTTACCGCAAATAATCCGGATGAGGATATATTTTATGTTGAGGCAGATGAAGTAACAATTGCAGGACTCAGCATTAATGGTGCAGGAAACAACCGTTCAGGGATTTACCTTATAAGCTCATATAACTGTACTATCGAAAATAACGAGTTTTTAAATGACTCTCTCGGGATATACCTTCAGAACTCAGACTATAACCTTATTCTCAATAATACCGCAACAGAGGGTAAGAGAGCAGTTAATGTTGCAAGATCAAACTACAATACGATCTCCGGAAACAATGTTTCAAATCAGAGGTTTGGAATCTATCTCTTTATTTCCGGGTCAACTCTCGTTTTGAATAATACTGTGAATATGAGCACTGATCATGGAATTGTCCTTGATAATTGCAGCAATATCAGCCTTGAGAAAAATAATGCAAACTCAAATGGGGATAACGGTATTTACCTGGTTAATTCCAGCAACAATAGTCTTACAGGAAACACAGCAGATTCAAACCTTGCCACTGGAATCTATCTGAAAGGTTCAGCCGCTAACAGCCTTACAGGAAACACAGCATTAAACAACAGCAGAGGCATTTTCCTGCAAAGGTCAGGCGAAAATATGATCTCAAGAAACACGGTTACAAACAATAAAAACGGTATTCTGATAATGTCTGCAGGAAACAGCACTGTTTCAGAGAACATAGTTTCACAGAACAGTGCTTCTGGAATATCTCTGCTGAATTCTACCAGCTGCATTGTAAGCGATAATGTACTGTCCAATAACACCCTTGGAATAGATCTGGCTTTCTCAGGCAACAGTACAGTCCTTAATAACAGCATTCAGGACGGAAGGAGAGGGCTTAACCTGCAGGACTCCAGCTACATTATTCTTGTGAACAACACAGTTTTGAATAACAGGTATGGAGCCTACCTGCTGCGCTCAAGCTGGAACGTTTTCTCAAATAACACTGCAAATGGAAGCGAGAATCACGGCGTTGTTCTGGAAAACTCGAGTAACTATAACGAAATTACCAGCAATATATTAAGCTCTAACAACGCTTCTGGAATATATCTTACAGGTTCAAATAATAATAAGATCAGCAGCAACGAAGCGTCCGGCAATACCAGAGGCATTTACCTTATGACGTCGAACGGGAATGCTCTTTTGAACAATAAAGTTCTGGACAATGGTGAGTATGCAATTCTGCTGGCTTATTCTTCAGGTAACAATATTTCGGAAAATGAGGCTTCCACTAGCAGCAGGGGTATTCACCTGAGCACTTCCAGCGACAATATGCTTTCGGGTAATACTATTGTCTCAAACGGCGTTTCCGGTATATATATGGCTTCAACGAGCAACAATAATACCTTCTTCAATAACTATCTGAATAACGATGTTAATGCAGATGTTAAACAGGGAAGCGTCGGAAACGTATGGAACACAACAAAAACTGCAGGCACGAGCATAACAGGCGGACCATATCTGGGTGGTAATTTCTGGGGAAAACCTGATGGGACAGGCTTCTCGCAGACTGCAGGTGATGAAGATGGGGACGGTATTGCCGATGGGGTGTTCAATATTTCAAACAGCGGCTATACGGACTATCTCCCGCTTGTAGCTGTTTCCGAAAAACCGCAGATTACAGAGGATTCAACGGATAATCATACTGAAGTATTCGAAACAGATATGGATACAGACTCAAAGAACAACAACCAATAAAATAAAAACGACTACTTACGAAAACGGAATGATTTATGAAAACGAGACCAGTTATAAAAATGAAACGACAATCACAAAACGGAGTTAATATAAAGTTTGGGTAAAGCCCTGAAGAATGATTTAACCTGTTTGAAAAGGCCAGATGGAGGTATGGCTCCTTCATCCTGATTCTTTTCTTTCCCTTTTTCCTTTCCCTGCTCTTTTTCCTTTTCTTTCTCTTTTTCATTAGGTTTAATATTCTGGTGGATCTTAACGTCTGATCTAAAGTTCGTCTGAGGTTGAGTTTCCTTATCAATGTGCCGTTATGATATCAGGTTACTTAACCGGGGACTGATGAATTGGCCTTTAATCTGGATCCAGTTCTTTAAGTATATATACTTTTATTGAGGTTACTTTTTTGTTATTTTATTAATGAATATAGCTAATATTTATTGTATATTGTTACGAAAATATCAATACGTAGTAATTTATAACATATTTTTTTAACCACATGTTAACATTTAAATAGTAATTCGACATTAATGTTAATGCTAACTAAACGTTAGCTTTCCTTCGGAAGCTTCAAAAAGCATCGATTCTCCTGTAAAGAAGGAAGATGTTGTTAAGTGCTAAGGGTAATTACGCTAGAGGCGGCATTCTGCTGAAAGAAATAATCTCCTGAATAGGGGATGCAACTCTATGCCGCCAGAGAATTTAAAGAAGACTAAACAAAAGTAAAGGGGAATATTATGGAAACTGAGAGTAAAAGCCGATTTATTACGGAACTTCCTGTGAAAACTCAGGAAATATTAAATAGTATAGATTTTCCTGTAAGAAGGAATGACATTATTGAGCAAGCAAGGAAGAGTGGGGCAATTCCTGACATACTGCGGGAAGTTGGCATGCTTCCAGACAAGAAATACAACAGCATTGAGGATGTTGCCGAAGAACTTCATAAAATTTACATGGGCATCCCCTGTTAAAAAACATAATTTCTTTTTTCATTTATTTTTGGAATGATTATAACTAATTTCAGGTTTTTACTCCGGGAATGACTGCAAAGTTCATTTTCCATGAGTACTGACATTCACAATCAGTAAATTTTACTTAACTGATGACTAATGACCTTTTATTTATATTAATCAAATATTAAATAAGTATGTTTATATTAGTTGTAAGATTTCTAGCTAACTGGTAAGTATCAACTATTTTAACTGTCTTTGTAGGAGAAATTATTATTAATAAGCTAATCATTTTGCTTGCAACTTTTTTTGTTCTTTCGTTATTTGCAGGTATAGGAAATGCTGCAGAGCTTTCTGTCCAGGAAGGAGATTCGATACAGGAAGCTGTAAACAGTGCCGTTCCAGGAGATGTGATTATAGTAAAACCTGGGACGTATACTGAGAATATTCTAGTAACAACAAAAAATGGTCTGACAATCAGCTCAGAATCTGGAAACCCTGAGGATACTATAATCAAGTCATACTATCCAGAGACTGATGTGCTCACGATTGAGGCAGACAATATAACGGTCAGAGGTTTCACAATTACCGGAGCCACTGTTAATTGTTCAGGCATCTGTCTTCACAGGAGTAATAACTGCCTTATTGAAAATAACAAACTTTTCGACAACTCATATGGAATATACCTTTATTCTTCCGAAAAGAACAGGATCTTTAATAACGTAATCCTCAAAGGCGATAGGGGAATTTTCATTGAGGAGTCCGATCACAATTCAGTTGAAAGCAATAAAGTTTCCAGATGCAGGTATGGGATCTTTGTCCTGAGCTCTAAAGTAAACAAATTCTTTAAAAATACAGTTCTGGATAACAGGGAATACGGCATATTGTTCTCGGGCTCGAACAGCAACAATCTCTCCGAAAATACGGCATCTAACAGTATGAGGGGTATCCATATCGGAAACTCTGACGACAACAAGCTCTCGAAAAACTCAATTTTTTCAAATGATATCTATGGGCTCTTTGTCTGTCCAAGAAGCGATAGAAATCTCATTTATAACAATTACTTCAATAACACTATGAATATAGAGGCTAACAACGGAACAGATAATTCATATAGCAAGCCAAGGACCAGGGGTGAAAATATTATGGGCGGGCCCTATACAGGAGGAAATTACTGGGCAATGCCTAACGGGACAGGCTTTTCGGAAACAGCAGTTGATTCCAATGGAGACGGAATTGCTGATGAAAACTATGAGTTTGAAACCAGCGATTATTTTGACCCTCTGCCTCTTGCAACTTACATCCCTCCTGACCCGATACTTCCAAGAGCAAACATGAGTTTCAATATCCCGGAGGGTTATGCTCCTTATTCTGTCCAGTTTACTGACCTTTCGGAAAACGAAACGTCAAGAAGCTGGGACTTTGAAAACGACGGGATAATTGATTCCTCAGATGAGCTTCCTGTTTATACATATCCGGGTCCAGGAGTCTATTTCGTTAATTTGACTGTAAGCAATGATAACGGAACGGATATCCAAACTACAACAATAGACGTTGCAGAAAACAGTGTTACTGATATACGGTATGGGGCAGGGTCCGGCAAGGATGGCGCTGATACGCAGAGTTCAGGACAGGGCGGCATCAGCAGCATACCTGGCTTTGAAATGATTTACGGAGTGTTCTGTCTGCTTGCCGTATTTATGTATAAAGAATCCAGAGAATAAAGTAAAATGAAAAAAGAAACTTCATAAGAAGCCTCTTACAAGAAACATATAAAGTCCACTGGAGTGACCCTGATAAAGCCCTGGGAAGCCTTTGAAAGATATGCAGAAGAGTACGATGCATGGTATGATAAATACAGACCTGTATATGAATCCGAACTTCTTGCCCTTAAAACCTTTCTCCCGGAGAATACGGGAAATCTTAAAGCTCTTGAAATAGGGGCTGGAACAGGCAGATTTGCAGCTTCTCTCGGGCCTGGGTACGGACTTGAACCTGCAGCGGCAATGGCAGAAATTGCAGAAAAAAGGGGCATTCAGATGGTGCTCGGGGTTGCCGAGTCCCTGCCCTTCAAAAGACAGAGTCTTGATCTTGTGCTGATCGTAACCTCACTCTCTTTTTTTAAAGACCCGGTACAGGCACTTCGTGAGGCTGCAACTGTTCTTAAGCCGGGAGGGCAAATTATCACAGGAATACTTGACAGAGACAGCCTGCATGGAGATTTTTATGAGTCAGGGAAAAAAGAAGGCAGGTTTTCATCAGGTGCTGAATTCCTCTCTACCGCAGAAGTTTCAGGCTGGCTTGCAGGTTTCGGATTTGAAGAAATTAAGGTCTGCCAGACACTTTATATGCAGCCTGAAAAAGTAGAGCATGTAGAACTTCCACAAAAGGGTTCAGGGACTGGAAGTTTTGCTGTGATCTCAGCCAGAAAACCATACTCTTCACTGTCATAATACGATGCGCTGAGTCTACAACCACGTAATTTCCATGTTATATGGGCTGTATAACATTATATCAATATTAAATGAGTTTTATCTAAATAATAATATATCTATTGTTTTCTAAATATTGATATCAGTCGCACATATCTAAATAATCTCTATATATGAATTATAAATAAATCCATGCATTTTTGGTTATGTAAGAAATCATGGTAAATTGCTCTACTTCGGCAGCATTTCTCAAAAACATTTACTGATGTGAGATTGGAACGGGGAATTGGTTTTAGCACTGATGCTTGAAACTTGGAACGAATTTTTGCTCTAAAGTTGATGGCACACAGATTAAAAAAATCCTTAATTTGGGGGGTTCCATGACAAGCATACTGGTAGTAGAAGATAATCCTATGAATATGGAATTGGTGACATGTCTTCTGGAATCAAACGGAATTGAAGTCACACAGGCTGTAGACGGCTTGGAAGCCCTGGATAAGGTCAAAAACTCTCTCTTTGACCTTGTATTACTGGATATCCAGCTTCCGGAATGGGAGGTCTGGAGGTCTTAAAGCACATTAAGGAGGATCCAGTTTTGCAGCAAATAAAGGTTGTGGCTTTAACTGCACAGGCGCTGGTAGGAGACAAACAGCGTTTCATTGATGCAGGCTGCGTCGGTTATATTTCCAAGCCCATAGATGTATTCCAGTTCATGGATGTGCTAAATTCTTTTTTAGGCAGTGGGAAGGCATAATCCATGAAGATACGCAACAAGACACTGGCAATTCTTGGAATAACCTTTATTTTTTTATCTTTATTTCTGGTAATGGCCACAGAGCAGATAGTTGGAAAAAGCTTTGAACAACTGGAAAAGGATGATGTATCCAAGAATATGGAAAGGGCAAAAGCAGCACTGGATACCAGGTTAAATACGTTGAGTATGACAACCTGTGATTACGCCGTATGGGACGACACTTATTCTTTTGTTCAGGGACAATATGAAGATTACATCTATGAGTCCATTTCCCCTGAGGTAGCGGTCAATCTTGACGCCGACATAATACTTTTTTATAACTCCTCAAACAGGCTCTACTATGCTACAGCACTGGAAGAGAATGCTACTGAATTTACAAACGTCTCGGACAGAATGCTTGATTTCATAGCTGCAAATGAACGTCTTTTCTCTCACCCTGCACCCGACAGCCATGTATCTGGAATTATTAATTCCCCGGAAGGGCCATTACTGATTGCTTCCCATCCTATTATAAAGAGTTCTGGAGAGGGACATATAGCAGGCACTCTCATATTCGCAAAGGCTATAAATGCCGAATTTATAAAGGATCTTGAAGAAACAACAAGCTTATCCCTGAATGCAGAAGTCTTCGATAAGGAGAGTGCAGCATCATCTGCAGGTGTAAAATCATCAACTATTACAGCAGCTACTTCAGAAGAAGATAATAACCTTGATTTGAATTATGTAAGTGAATCTGTGGTTGTGGGGACAACTGTTCTGAACGATATCAATGGGAGACCTGCACTGTCTCTGGACGTTGAGATGCCGAGGGACATCTATCAGCAGGGTCGGTCTACTATACGATACGTTCTTGGTGCATTTCTGATCATGGGACTTGTATTTGAACTTGTCCTTTCATTTTCACTTGAAAAATCGGTGTTATCTCGCATATCTTTGCTGAGCACTAACCTTACAGAGATCACTAAAAAAGGATCACTATCCTCCCGCATAAACATGGAAGGTAAAGACGAAATTTCCGATCTTACAGGGAATATAAACCGCATGCTCAAAACCCTGGAAGAAAATGAGGAGATACTCAAGAACCTCGACATAATTGAATCCAGCCTTGAATCTATGAATGCGGGCATAATGATAGATTGTATGAATTCCAGGGTCATAATGAATAGTAAATTCATTGAAATGTGGAATATAAGTGCAGATCTGGTCTCGCAGAACAGTGCTGTAAAAGTTCTCGAGCATGTAATTGCACAGACAGTTGACGGCAGCGGGGATACTGCGAAGATTAAGAAATTGCAAACCAGGGATCAGGTAACATTGTACCTTAAAAATAAAGATTCTGTTTATGACTGGGAAGCAGGGCCATTACTCCAGAGTGGAAAGATGATAGGTACTGTTTATTGTACCACTGATATTACGAGCGTGATACTTCGAGAGCTTGAAGAGGAAAATAAAAAGAGGCTGGAGACTGTACTTTCAAGCATCATCAGCGGCGTTGTTCTTATAGATGCTGAAACGTCCACCATAGTTGATGCAAACCCGGTTGCTGAGGAGATGATTGGTCTTCCACAGGAGAAAATCATTGGTAAGTCCTGCCATCATTTCATCTGCCCTGCAGAAGAAGGGAAATGCCCCATCCGTGATTCAGGACTAAAAGTTGACCGGTCTGAACGTGTGCTGATCAATAAAGATGGGAACAGGGTTCCCATTCTGAAGTCCGTGGTGCCCATAACAATTTCAGATAAAAAATACCTGGTAGAGAGCTTTGTGGACCTTACCAGAATAAAGCAGGCAGAGGACAGCCTTATCCAGGCCAAGATCACAGCAGAAACTGCAAATCGTGCCAAGAGCGAGTTCCTCGCAACTATGAGCCATGAACTGCGGACGCCGCTGAATTCCGTCATAGGTTTCTCTGACCTGATGATAGCAGGCAATGCCGGAGAAATATCTGAGAAACAGAAGAAATTCCTGGGCAACATATCCATGAGTGGAAAACATCTGCTCGCTCTCATTAACAATATACTTGACATCTCCAAGATCGAAGCTGGCAAGATGGAATTGAATAGTGAGACCTTTGCTGTTACGGAAACGTTTAATGAAGTAAAACAGCTAATCTCTCCCCTTGTTGAGAAAAAGGGACTTAAAGCGGAGTTCTTCACAGACGAAAAACTTGTAAACATATATGCTGACAAGATAAGGTTCAAACAGATTCTTTTCAATCTTGCAAGCAACGCCATTAAGTTCACTCCTGCGGGTGGAAAGATAAGCATCTCCTCAAAAATGGATGACAAAACGGCCCAGTTCACTGTAAGGGATACTGGAATTGGGATAGCTGAAGAGGATAAGCAAAAACTGTTCAAACCTTTCACACAGCTTGATTCTGCTACAAACCGCATGTATGAAGGGACAGGGCTTGGGCTTTCCCTCGTTAAAAGTTTTGTAGAGCTGCATAAGGGGAAGATATGGTTTGAAAGTGAAGTTGGAAAAGGCACAGCTTTTACTTTTGAGATACCTTTAGTAACCGATTTAAGCCAAAAGGGCACTGCAGAAGAGATAACACGGGATGCAGAAAAGATAACAGGGGATACAAAAGCAATAAAAAAGGATGCTGAAGCGAGAATAAATGATACTGAGAATGTCCCTGCACCAACCATCCATATCCCGCAAATAATCGAACCCGCGAATAGCAGCAGTGATGAACCGCTGATACTTGTGGTGGAAGACGATGATTCTTCAAGGGAATTGCTTGTGATCACCCTGACTCAGGAAGGTTACCGTGTGGCATCTGTTCCCAGTGGAAAAGAAGCCCTTGAACTTGCCAATAAACTGAAACCTTTTGCAATAACTCTGGACATTATGATGCCTGAAATGAGCGGCTGGGATGTCCTGAAGCATTTGAAAATGGAAAAACAAACCCATGACATTCCGGTAATAATCACTTCCATGCTGGATGAAAGAGAGCTGGGGGTCGTATGGGGAGCTGTGGAACACTTCATTAAACCTATTCAAAAGGATAAACTGCTCTCTACACTGGAGAAGATCAAAGAAAAGGAAGCAAAATCTTCTCTCAGTGTACTGGTGGCAGATGACGAAAAAACTGCGGTGGAACTTGTAGCTGCAATGCTGAATGAAAATGAGTTCAATGTGTTGAAGGCCTATGGAGGACAGGAGGCAATGGATATTGCATTCAAAGATTTGCCGGATGTGATTATTCTGGACCTCATGATGCCTGAGATCAGCGGTTATGATGTCATAAAAGCGCTTAAGAGCAGGCCTGATACCATAGATATTCCCATAATTATCTGTACTGCAAAAGACCTGGATCCATATGACTTAAAAGAACTGGATAAGAACGTGTCCAGTATAATGCATAAAGGTATGTTCACCAGGGAAGACCTGCTTAAATGCATTGAGCAGCTTCAAAAAGCGAATCCGAAAGAGATGTGAGACATCTGACTCTGAATCCCGTAACTGCAATCTGTAACAGTAAATTTGATGCAATCTCTGGATCAGACGCCTGAATCGGGTCAGAAGCAGGGTTTAGAACGCAGGTTATGAGTCGTCGGTTAAGCATGAAATTTATTATTTCTGGCGGTTCTATTTCCTGTAACTCAGCACTTTTTTGGCGAAATATATCAAAAATCCATTTTAGCCTGTATTTCCCCCAGCCTTTTTTTTCCGAGATCAATAAGTTTCATCAGTTCTTCGTACTCGCTTTCTGAGACCATGCTGCCCGGAGGCAAAGTTTTTACAGCACTCCCTTTCGAGTAAAGCAAAATTCCGTTCCAGGCTGCAAAATGAGAACCTGAAAGGTACTCGCAGGGCAGTTCCCATCTGGATTTTACGTTTTCAAAGCCTTCAAAAAGGTAAAAGGTAGTTCCGTTTTTCAGTATCCGAGTAAATTTCAGGAGTGGGTCAGCCATGCTCTCATCCGGTTTGTGTTAAAGAAAAAACTGAAAGGGAAAAGATAAGATAAAAAACAAAAAAGAGTTTAAGAAGGTCATTAAAAAAATAACCTTCTAAAATTAAATATTTTTGCCTATAAGGTCGTTCAGGTCAAGTTCGAACCCTACAACGGCATACCCGAGTGAAAACCTGCTTATTACCTCGGGGTGGAACTCTCCGAAAACTCCCAGCTTTTTGCCGTTGACATAAACATCTGCCCTCCTGCCTTCAAGGAATGCAGGATCTTCTGACTCTTTTACTTCGTAAGAGAGCATCATCTCTCTCATAAAGGCATCCACGACCTCATACACTTCGGTGAAGTTTGCCTGCGGGTGGATAGAGACTGCAGCAACGTGCTGACATGTTGTTTCATTGCTCACAACCTCTCCGAATTCGAAGATTTTCTGCGGAAGTTCCCTGTGCTGGTTTAAGGAAAGGATTTCAAGCAGGTTAGGAAGCACGGTTGTCCTGAGCATCGTCTGGTCTTCGCTGATCGGGTGAAGCACATAGGTAACATCGTCAGTCTTTTCCCTGCACATGTTTTCAAAGTTGATCTTTTCGCTGGTAAGCGTGAAGGGCATAACCTCGTAATAACCGAGCCCGACCATTATTTCATTTACCGAAGCCCGCATAAGGGATATCGGGTGGGACTTGCCTGCAGTATAGGTCTCAGGGATTTTTACCTTGATGTTTTCGTAACCGTAGCCCTTGGCGATGTCCTCTACAAGATCATAGTTGTGCAGGATATCTGCCCTGAAAGCCGGGACCTTTACCTCAACAGTTTCCTTATCAAGGGCACATGCTCCAAAGCGCATCCTCTCAAGCTGTTTTACAATCTCTTCAACCGGGAGTTCCATGCCTATCAGAGATTTTACCTCGTTTGTTGTAAGCAGCCTTTCTTTGGGCTCGAGGTCAGGCAGGACAAGTTCCTCGCCTCCGGGGCGGATTACCCTTACAAACTCAATCTCTCCTCCCCTTTCGGCAAGGGCTGTGACAACTATATTTAAAGCCGTGTACACAGCTTCTCCAAGCCCAGTAACGTCAATGAAGAGATCGGTTGTCTGTTCAGTCACAGCTGTGAGTGTACCGTTGATGATTGGCGGGAAAGACAGCACATTGTCATCTGCGTCCAGGATGATCGGGTATTTTTCAAAGCCGCTGACGAGATGGGCAAACCTTGTGCCTTTGGGGTGCTTTTCCAGGATTTCTGTCATGCTCATCTTTTCAGTGTAGTCAAGAGGCACGAACTCAAAGCTGGGGTCAACTGCCATGTACCTGAAGGGCGGCTTCACATTTTTAAGGTCATGGACACCGATGGAAACTTTTTTCCTGTTCCTGCCCAGACCCCAGTGCAGGTCTTCCTGAAGGTCCATGAGGGATTTGATAGAAGAGGAAGTGAACTTCACGCCCCTTACAACTGCACAGCCGAGGAAGGGCCTGATCTTCAGGATGTCTTCGCTTATGGATATGGATACTTTGTAGGGCTTTATCTCATATTCCGGAAGCCCGGTCTCAATGTCTAAAAAACCCCGCATTGCCCTGGCTGCCCCTTCAACGCTGTAAAGGTCTGGCCTGTCAGGGAAGAACTCGATGTCAACATATTCGTCTTCAACCCTTTCGATATCGGCCCCTATCATGGGCACCCTTTTTATGATGGTTTCTTTATCTGTTCCCGTGAGTTTTTCGAGGTCTTCATAATGCAAGGTGATTACTGGCATGGGGATTTCATCTCATTGTTACTAGCTAACTTAATGCCAAAAATAATCAACTTTAGATTTAATGCTTTTGTTTCAGGGAGTGTTTGAGGAATATCCGGGCAGAGAACCGGTAAAAAACAAAAGTTTTTTTTTCATATTGTGCATGTATTCAGCACATGAGCAGCATGTCCATTTCAACCATGTGCGATGAAAGCAAAAACAATAACGTCAAAAATGATCCCTGCAAAAAAGATGAAGGCAGGAGCGTTAAAGGCAGGGTGGTAGTTTCCTGGACCGGAGGAAAGGACGGCTGCCTTGCATGTTACAGGGCAGTTTCGGAAGGTTTTGAGGTCACCCATCTCCTGAATTTCAGAGAAATCCAGAGGCGCGGCTCCCATGACATCAATCCTGACCTGCTTTATGCACAGGCTGAGGCTCTTGGAATTCCACTTATCCATAAGGACTTTATTTCATATGAACAGGAATTCAAAAAAGCGGTCCGTGAGTTAAGGGACAGAGGGGAGATAATTGACGGAGCGGTTTTCGGGCATATAGAGACGCATAAAAACCTTGTTGACAGGATATGCGGGGAACTGGATCTGGAGTTAATAATGCCGCTCTGGCAGAGGAGTTCCGGACAGATAATTAATGACCTCATAGATTCGGGGTTTGAGGTGGTCCTGCTCAGCGTCAAAGCTGATTTGCTGGGAAAAGAGTGGCCTGGCAGAAAGATCGATGAAAATTTCATGTGCGCCCTGAAAAAGCACAATCCTTCAATCGACCCCTGCGGTGAAAACGGAGAGTTCCATACCTTTGTTACCGACTGCCCGCTGTTCAAAAACAAAATAAGGATCATGGAGAGTGAAATGGTCCTGAGGGGAGGCTACTGGTTCCTGGAGATTTCAAAGTTCGAGAAAGAGAAAAAATAAGCCCAATTTTGGCTGTCTTCTTTTTCATTTCTGTTTTACTCTGGAGCTGGTCTTTTTTATAATACAGACTTTAACCAAAAAAATCTGTTCAAATTACTGAATAAACCGAAACTGAATACTCTAAAAAGTATCAACCCATTAAGTTCAAATTAATTGAAGTTTGTTTTTCAGAGTATTCTTATAGAGTTCTGTTTAATACTTTTAAAATATACCTTCCCCTACTTTTATAAAGTAAAAAAGCTCTCTTCCCTCAACAAGGAGCCATCCAATAATGATGATCGCAGGAATTGATGAAGCCGGAAAAGGTCCGGTAATCGGGCCCATGTGCATAGGTGGCGTAAAAATCGATGAATCCAGAGCCCATATATTCAAGGTGCTTGGGGTTGCTGATTCCAAGAAGCTGACGCCGAAAAAAAGGGAACAGCTTGCAGCCCAGATCAAAAAACATGCAGACGGCTATTTTGTTCTTGAGGTCAGCCCTTCTCAGATTGACGAACTCCGGAAAATAATGAGCATGAATGAGATCATGGTTGTCTGCTTTGCAAAAGTGCTCGAACAGCTGAAGCCGGATATCGTATATGCCGATGCCGCTGATGTGAAAGCCGAACGTTTTGCCGAAAACCTCCGCAGGCAGTATGCAAAGACCAGCCCCGACCATGCAAAGAAAATAGAGATAATCTCCATGCACCAGGCAGATGCAACCTTTCCTGTCGTCTCGGCAGCCTCGATTATCGCAAAGGTGCGCAGGGATGAGCTCATCGAAGAGCTCAAAAAGGAATGGCACATGGACTTTGGAAGCGGCTATCCCTCGGACCCCAAAACAAAAGAATTTCTGCTGAAATGGGGAAAAGAGCACAGCGGAGAATTCCCCGGAATAGTCAGGCAGTCCTGGCAGACTGTGGAAAACATACGGGAAGAACTGGAAAAAGCGAAAAAAGAGTGAAAAGAGTGAAGTCAGATTTTCTAAAACTTATTCTCAAGCCGGTCTACTTTTTAGCTTTTCCGAAAACTTTCCATTCTTTCATTTTCTTCTCTTATTCTTTAACAAAGGCTTCAAATTCTTTTTAAATTTTCTAAAAATATAGGAAGACTAATATCAGAGTATTCCAATATAAATAACTACATTCTTAAACTCAATTCTTAAAACCGTCATTTTTTAAACGCTTTAACTGGAAAGGGGTTTTAATATGTTCTCGTTAAATGAACAAAAAGCTATTGAACTCGGAGAATCTGGAGAAAAAGCAGTAAGAGAAAAAAACGAATACGATGCGCTTCAGTATATAGAGTACCTTCGTGAATTCGGCGAAGAGATCATTGAAGCAAAACTGGAGACGGACCTGAAAAGGGTTATAATCTCAATCCGGAACATAGGCAGCAAAGCTGTCCAGAAAAGAATTGATGCCGTTGCAACCAGTGCTGTTCAGGTCCTTAAAAGCCTTGTAGAACCTGCGCTTGAGAAAAACCTCTCGAGTGCGATGTGGTCCTTTTCAAAAGCTGTGCAGGAGATAGGCAAAGGAGCAACGCAGTTCAGGATGATCGAGCCTGCGCAGAATGCGGTGGATGCGCTTGAGATTATAGGGTCAGGCGCCGTTGCAAAGAGAATGGAAGTCGTAACCCTCTGGACTACCATGGCACTGGAAGAGATCAGCTACCTGGCAGACAGACAGCAGCTCGAAGACCTCAGCAGTATGGCAAAAACCGCAAGAGAACAGATAATAGAGGCATCGGAAGCGGAGAAATTCGTTACAAGGGATCAGATTGAAAAATATCCCAAACTTATTGCGCAGACCGTGGGCGAATTCTCCGAGCTTCAGAACCTCCAGCCCGCAGGTTATGCAGCAAGGCCCAATGAAGAATTTACGGAAGAAGAATTCTTCGAAGAAGAAGCAGAGGAAGAAGAAAGCAAAGGTAAAGAAGGAAAAACTTAAGCTGGAGCTGGAACAGAGAAACAATAATTGCCATTGGCTAACCAAAAAAATAGTTCATGGCTGTTTTAAACAGCCGTCTGTCTTTTTTTAAAGTTTCTTGAGATTTCCAGAAATCTTTCTATTATTTTTAACCCTTCCGGCGTAAGCACGGACTCAGGGTGGAACTGCAGGCCGTAGATCGGGTATTTTGCATGTTCGACTGCCATGATGGTTCCGTCTTCTGCCCGTGCAGTAACTTTTATTCCGGGAGCCGGCTCTCCAATCTCAAGAGAATGGTAGCGTCCTGCTTCAAACTGCTCTTTAAGTGTTGTGAAGAGAGCCGATTCTGTGTGATGGATCTTTGAACTTTTACCATGCACGGGTCCCACTTTGCATCTCCTGACAGGCCCGCCGAATGCCACATTGATAGCCTGGTGCCCCAGACATACTCCGAGAAGAGGGATTTCCCTGCCCATTTCCCTGATTATCTCAAGGCAGTTACCTATATCCTTCGGGTCAGAAGGATTTCCCGGGCCAGGAGAAATCACCAGCGCATCAGGTTTTATTTCCCTTAACTCTTCCAGAGTAACCGTGTTGGGAAGAACCACAGTATCTTTTTCGAAATATGATATGTAATCAACAAGATTCCATACAAAAGAATCTTTGTTATTTATGAAGACAATTTTCATCTGAAGATTCCCCCTGAAACCTTTTTTGCCTCAAATTTCTCCGCCTATAGCCGCAAGCATTGCTGCCATTTTCCTCTCTGTTTCCCTGAACTCATACGCAGGGTCTGAATCCGCAACAATCCCTGCTCCTGCCTGTACCGAAGCTTTTTTTCCCTTTATAAGCAGTGTCCTTATCACGATTGCAAAATCAGCGTCCCCGTTCCAGCTGTAGTATCCTACTCCTCCGCCGTAAATCCCCCTTGGAGCTGTTTCAAGTTCGGAAATAATCTCCATTGCCCGGATTTTAGGAGCTCCTGACAGGGTTCCTGCTGGAAAGATTGCCCTGAAGGCATCGAACTGGTCGCACTCGGGTCTGAGAGTCCCTGAAACCGTACTTTCTATGTGCTGGACATGAGAATACTTGAGGACTTTCATAAAACCTGAAACCTTTACAGAACCGCTTTCGCAGACCATGCGGACGTCATTTCTCCCAAGGTCAACAAGCATTACATGTTCTGCCCTTTCTTTTTCGTCACTGAGCATATGGGAAGCCAGAACCTCGTCTTCAGCTTCGGATTTTCCCCTCGGACATGTGCCTGCAATGGGATTTATCATAACAGTGCGTTTATGCACAGTCAGCAGGGTTTCAGGGCTTGCTCCAACTATTGCCAGGTCTCCGAACTCAAAAATATACATGTACGGGCTCGGGTTTATTGCCCTGAGCTGCATATAAAGCTCGAATGGAGACTGTTCAAGATCGAATTCGCATTTTCTGGAAAGGACAGCCTGGAAAATATCCCCTGCAAAGATGTGTTCTTTCGCCTCCAGCACCGACGTTTCAAATTCTGACTGGTCAGCGCTGCAGACCGGTACAGGTGAACCTGATCCTGTTGATCGTGGTTCTTTCATCCCTGGTACTTTTGGCTGGTTCAAAGCTGCTACTTTCAGATCTTCAAGCAGGGAAGCTTCCCTGACCGCTGAATAAAGTTTTTCTGCTTCTGAAAGGGCTTCTTCGTATATTTTTCCTGCATCCGATCCCGGGCTTACGAAAGGAGTGACCACGATATAGATCTCTTCAGTCAGGTGGTCAAAGACATAACTTTTCGAGACAAGCAGGTACTGAAGTTCGGGAATTTCAGATTCAAAGCCCTTCTCCGCCCCGAGCCAGCTGTCATAAATTGCATCATAAGCTGTATAACCAATAGCTCCTCCAAGGAAGGTTTGCCTGTCAAAGCGCTTTTCATTGAGGAATTCAATCCCGTTAGCCGGAGGGAAAACCAGGCGAAGGGCATCAAAAGAGTCTTTTCCTTTTGGAATTGAAACTGTGAATTTTCCGGGTATCTGCACTTCAGTTTTCTTTTCTTCAGTTTTCCTGTTTGCCTTCTCTCCATCTTCTGCTTCTCCTGTATCCGGTGTACAGGTTTCTTTTGCTCTTGAAACGATTTCTTCGAATAAAGCCGAAGCTTTCGGGTTCAGGAGTTCAAGGGAAAGTTTCCGGTCATTTATTGTCAGCAGGGCATCGGGGTCGTTTCCAACAAATGAATACCTGGCTTTGCTTGCCTGTTTTTCCACGGATTCGAGCAGGTAGGAGTAAGCTGAAGTTCCCGAATTTTTCAATGCCTGATAAAGCTCAAGGGGGGAACAGGCAGGGGAGTAAGCTAAATCAATTTTTGCAAGGAGCTGAACAAGTCCTGGTTTTTCGAGCCCCGAAACAAGTTTCTTAAATTCTTCTTCTCCAATGTCAAAGGAAAGCATTGGCACACCTCACTTCTTCAATAAAACTTCTAATTTTCACAGCATCTTTTTTTCCTGAAGTCTCCACCCCTGAAGCCGTATCAACAGCATAAGGAGAAACGGTTCTTATTGCTTCCTGCACGTTTTCCGGCTTTAGCCCGCCTGCAAGGATCAGGGGAAGTTCAGTTTCTTCCGCAATTCTCCGGCTCAGGTCCCAGTCGTGTATGCAGCCTGTACCGCCTGTTTTCCCGGCAATCCCCGAATCAAGAAGCACACTGTCAACAACTCCGCTTTCTTCCAGCTCGCGGACCTCATCAAGAAGGCGGTTCACAAGGCTCTGAATTTTGGAAGCTCCCAGTCCAGCAGGGACGGAAAGGGTTTTTATTATGGGGATGTCAGTTTTTTCCCTTATTATTCCAAGTTCGACAGGCGACAGGCTGGAATGGATCTGCACAATATCCGGCCTTACTTTCTCAATGAGTTCCAGCGCCCTTGAAGAGTTTTCAGGCATTATGACCATTACCGAATCAAGGCATTTCGGAACTTTTGCGACAAGGGCAGCGGCAACATTAGAATCAAGTTTTCTCGGGCTTTCCGGGATTTCGGTTATAAATCCAACTGCATCGGCTCCATAATGGGCAGCCAGTTCTATATCTTCAGGAGTACGCATCCCGCAGATCTTTATCCTGGTTTTTAATCCTGTTTTCATGCCTTTTCCCCGGAAGCCGGGCTTAATATGGGAGTCCTGGAGGATGATAAAGCTGATTTTCCCGAAACAGAGCCCTTTATATAATTATTTTCGCGAAATCCGCCGGTATAATTCCGGAACTGATTGAATTTGACCATAACCTTCCCGCTGTCTATGGCATCTTCTGCAATGGGGATTGCCTGCTTGATAGAGCCCACAATCCCGCTTACATAAAGGGCAGCGGCTGTATTCAGGATAATAAGATCCCTTTTAGGCCCTTTCTGCCCCTTAAAGATGCAGAGAAGGTCTCTGGCATTCTCTTTCGGGTTTCCTCCCTTTATGTCCCCGGGATTTGCCCGCAGCATGCCAAGGGATTCAGGTGTCAATGTATAGGTTGAAACCTTTCCGTTCTTTAACTCCGCAACAAAGGTTTCCCCGGTGTTTGTGATCTCATCCATCCCTTCCCCGTTCACAACAAGGGCATGTTCAGTCCCCAGTTCTGCAAGGGCATACGCAATAGGTTCGCAGAGGCTTTTATCAAAAACTCCCACAACCTGCCCTTTTGCTCCTGCCGGATTTGTCAGAGGACCAAGGATATTGAATACAGTCCTTACTCCGAGCTTTTTCCTGACCCCTGCGACTCTCTTCATTGCAGGATGGAAGACCGGAGCAAACATGAATCCTATGCCTATCTTTTCTATTGTTTTCCTGACCTGCTCAGGAGAAAGATCCACTTTAATTCCCAGGGCTTCAAGCACGTCAGAACTTCCTGTCATTGAAGTGGCTGCCCTGTTTCCGTGCTTGGCTACAGGGACACCGGCTGCCGCAGTCACAATTGCAGCTGCGGTTGAAACATTGATGGTATTGAGCCCGTCTCCTCCTGTCCCGCAGGTGTCAACGATCCTGAAAGGCGTGTTTGGCCGGATAGTATTGCCAGCTTTTTTCATGCCCCTCACAAAACCGACAATTTCCTGCGGCTTTTCCCCTTTTGCCTTTAAAGCGAGCAGAAATGCCCCAATCTCCTCGTCTTCTGCTGTGCTCAAAATCTCTCCAAGTGCAGCTTCGGCTTCCTCTGAACTCAGATCACAGCCTTCTTCAAGCTTTTTAATGTACGCCTTTATTTCCTGCATTTTCCTCTCTCCTTCTCTTTCCTTTGTCCCCTGTTTAATTGGCTTCAAGCATGCCGGATTTGAGTTCCCTTGCAAGAGCTTCCAGCCTTTCGTTTACGTCTTTTCCTTCTTCAATGATCCTGACAAAAGCCGAGCCTACAATTACACCGTCAGCTCCGGCTTTTCTGACTTCTGCAGCCTGTTTTCCGGTTGAGATCCCAAAACCCACGGCTTTGGGAATGCCGGTTTTTACCCTGACAAGCAGTTCTTTTGTTGAACCTGCAACGTCGTTTCTTGCTCCTGTAACCCCGAGCCTTGACACAAGATAGATGAAGCCGGAACCTCTCTGCAGGATTTTCCTTATCCTTGCATCGGTTGTTGTGGGTGCGACCAGAAAGATCAGGTCAAGCCCGTGGGCATCGCAGCTGTTTTTCAGGTCAGCCGCTTCTTCGACAGGGATATCCGGTATTATCAGTCCGCTGATTCCGGCTTTAGCAGCATTTTCTACGAATTTTTCCACCCCGTACCTGAATACAGGGTTGTAATAGGTCATGCAAACGAGGGGAATTTCAACATCAAGACCTCTAACAAGCTCGAAATAGCGTTCAATATCCATGCCTGCTGCAAGTGCTCTCTGTCCTGCGACCTGAATGGTAGGACCGTCAGCAACAGGGTCTGAAAACGGGAACCCAAGTTCGATTATATCTGCGCCCCCTTTTGCCAGGGCTTTTACTATCCCTGAGCTTGCCTCAACAGAGGGGTCGCCTGCCATCACGTAGCAGATAAGGGCTCCTTCTTGTCTCTCCCTTAATTCGCTGAATTTCTCGGAGATTTTCTGCCTTTTAAGTTCAACTGCCTTAAGTTCGGTTCTCATTTCAGATCCCCCTTTTAAGGCTCAGTACGGTTTCCAGATCTTTGTCCCCTCTCCCTGAGAGGGTTACAACCACAAACTCTCCCAGCTCTCCTGATTCGGCGGCTTTTTTCAGGTATGCAAGAGCATGGGAGGATTCGAGGGCAGGAATTATTCCTTCAAGCCGGCTCAGTTCATGGAAGGCTTCTACTGCTTCGTCGTCTGTTACATAGCGGGCTGTAACCCTGCCGCTCTCAGCCAGAGAAGCAAGTTCAGGTCCTACTCCTGAGTAGTCAAGTCCTGCTGATACTGATTCTGACTCAAGGATCTGTCCGTTTTTGTCCTGAAGGACTTTTGTCCGTGCCCCGTGAAGGATTCCTTCTTCTCCGGCGCAGAGGGAAGCTGAGTGAAGGGCTGCTTTTTCCGTGCATTTCAGGGCTTTTCCCCCGGCTTCCACGGCAATCAGCCTGACATCTCTGTCTTCGATGAATGGGTGGAAAGTTCCCATTGCATTGCTTCCGCCTCCTGCACAGGCGATGAGTGCATCTGGAAGCCTGCCTTCTTTTTCCATTGCCTGCTCCCTTATCTCACTCCCGATAACGCTCTGGAAGTCCCTTACGATCATGGGGTAGGGATGGGGACCCACTACTGATCCAATGAGATAATGGGTGTTTCCTATGTTCGTAACCCAGTCCCTGAATGCCTCATTGATTGCGTCCTTGAGGGTTTTTGAACCGGTATGTACGGCTTTTACCTCGGTTCCCATGAGTTCCATTCTGTATGCGTTCATCTGCTGGCGCTTGACGTCTTTTGCTCCCATGTAGACAACGGTTTCAAAACCCAGATTTGCCCCTGCCATGGCTGTTGCAGTCCCGTGCTGTCCGGCTCCGGTTTCGGCAATCAGCCTTGTTTTTCCCATATATTTTGCAAGGAGAGCCTGTCCTATGGCGTTGTTTAACTTGTGGGCTCCTCCGTGCACAAGGTCTTCTCTTTTGAGGTATATTTTAGTCCCGTATTTCTTGCTCAGGTTCCGGGCAAGGTAAAGAGGGGTTTCTCTGCCTGCAAAGTCCTTCAGGAAATGGTCAAGTTCTGCAAGGAATTCCGGATCGTTTTTGAATCTCTCATACCCTTCCTCAAGCTCTTCAAGAGCCGGCATGAGGACTTCTGGCACGTACTGTCCTCCGTATTTCCCGTACTTTCCCTTTACATGTAATTCTGAAATTGTAGATCCCATAATTCGATTACTCCCTTATTCTCTTGATTTCTGGTCTCTTTAGTCGTGATTTAGTGAACAAAATTATATCCTTAGTTTTTGAAATAAAAGCGGACTTTTCAACCCTCTTAGCGGGAGGAAAATTCCTGAAAGTTAAGAAAAGCAATAATTAACGCCAGCAAAAGCTCTGGACGAACTCTTTAGTTTTTTCGAAAACGGAATCGCTTTCCATAAGTGCAGACCCTATAAGCACGGCGTCTGCCCCCGCCTGCATCACTCGCCTGACATCCGCGGAACTGTTCATCCCGCTCTCGCTTATGATTATGTGGCTGGTTCCGTGGTCAAGGTCGTATTCCCGGATAAGGGGTGCAAGCTCTTCCGTTGTAGCCAGGTCGATTTTAAGGGTCTCGAAATTTCGGTTGTTGATCCCTATTATTCTTGTGCCGGTTTCCAGGGCAAGTTCAAGCTCTTCCCTGTTGTGGACTTCAACCAGAGGCTCAAACCCTTTCTCAATAGCAAGCTCGACAAATGCTCCGAGTTCTTTCCCCAGGATGCCTGCAATCAGGAGCACGAGATCGCTTCCTTCTTCTTCAAGCTGCACCCTGTCAATAATGAAGTCCTTCCTGAGAACAGGCAGGCACACTGTTTTCCTTACCTCTTTCAGGTTTTCGAGCGAACCCCGGAACACTCCTGGCTCAGTAAGAACTGAAATTGCAACGGCTCCAGCTTCCTCCATCTCCCATGCAAGTTCAGCAGCCGCTGACGGCGGAATTTCCCTGAAACTCTTTCCCGGAGATGCAGGCTTGACCTCTGCAATTACAGGAGCCCGACCTTCTGCCCGTATGGCTGCCACAGCGGCAATAAAGTCCCTTTTCTGGAACTGCGGCTGCGGTCCTTCCTTGTGGATATCGGGTCCAAAAGCCTGAATCCGGGTTTTTGTTGTATTGAGGATATGGAGGATCGAATCGTCCATTTATTATCACTGGTGTATAGTTATGTACAACAATGTCTAATACTGCACTTGATATAAAAAGCTTTTGGATGATGAGAAGAGTTTAAAATGTAACCAGTTAAAAGTGCCGGGTAAAGCTTTCCGATTGATTTTGAGCAAATCTATCATTTATGCCTGTGCCCGAGATGAGGAATTGCTGACAAATCATTTTCGCGCAGATCGGCTGTGTGGTCGGCAATTTTGGAAAAAAGGTATTACTATGCCCGGGGTTCAAGTAAATCTGAAAAGTGCTTTTTCTATCCAGAGAACCATTCTTTTGAATTCACAGATAATATAACACCACGCCAGCCTGTCTGGCGGCTCTGCACAAAACAAAAAAGAATGAGAAGAAAGAAGAAATTTGAATATTAGCAAATAACAAAAAAATTATTTGTTGATTCTCTTCTTTTTTGTTTTTTGTCTTTTGAGACGGCCACTCTCCTTCATCGAGCGTGAAAATTCACAAGTAGTCCACCTGAGTGCCACGGCGAACATTATTTATATATTAACCAAATGTATGCTCCAGATTGAGGTACACCCGTGGACACAAAAACCATTAAAATCAGTGCAGAGCTGTACGAAGCGCTCGAATTTTGTAGAGATAGAGATAGTGATATTGGATGGGAGTCAAAGGGCGCGATAATTACAAAACTACTGGTGCGATATGATGACACCTGTCAACTTATACGTGAAAACGGTAACTACTGGTTCGTCATTAACGACAGGAAACGGAGGTTTCCGGAGCTTTCGCATACTACAGAAAATGTGAGAATCACGCAAGACCTTCATGACAGACTCAATGAAGCGAAAATCCACCCTGATGAGACAATAAATACTGTCCTGCAACGTTTGTTGTTTTCTTACTATGGCAACAAATTGGTATATCGTATAAATATAAACTCCATCACTAACAAGGACAGCCAGGACTTAATATTTTTTATGCGTGAGCTACTGCGGACAGAACCAAAATTTAACAATGCCCTGTTTGTCGAAGTTGTAAGTATAGATAATTACCCGGAAATAAAAAGTAAATACGAGAAAAAAACTTTACCACTATCGATATTGTACGATTTTGAAGAACTTGAGGTGTGGCACATGGAGGGAAAACACGATTTAGATGAGGTGCGAAGAAAATTAGAGGCATTTATCGATTCGTCAGAATAGTTTGTTGATTCGTGCGGCCGGAGTTTGCAAAAAGGCAATGGGGTATGTTCGCGCCAGAGATCTATACATATCGTATAATTTTCCTCTTATAATTTTTCCTGCGGTTTATGAGGAAGTCCTCATCCTCGTAGCAAGCTGCTGGATATTCGACTGAAATAAAGTAACTTTCAAATCTTATTAGGCAAGACGATGTCCTCTATTTTTAGATCAGTATTCAGATTTCCAACAAATCTCCATTTATACGCAGCTACTCTTTCCCCTCCTCATAGCCCGGCAGGATTTTCTGCACTTCGTTCCAGAAAGGCTTTGAGTGGTCTTTAGATTCGTCTGGCAAATTTCATGGACGACCATCCAGTCGATGAAGGGCATTCTAGCCATAACGATCTCCAGTTGAACCATAAGTGGATTCTGTTAAAGTTGTTGCACATAACTGACTGTTTATTTTTTCAATGTGAAATAAAGGGGTTGAAATAAATATTAAAGGATTAAAAAAGTATCTCAATCTCTACATAATAATCCAATAAGTTTGCGATCGTGTTTCTTCAGGTTTTTCTGTTTAAAATAGAATATTTTTGAGACTCAATATTTCCACTATTGCTGGATTTTTTGCTTTTTACCAAACTTTAGAGCCCCAATAGCATCAGCCCCCTGAAAAGGAACTTTAAAACCCAATTTCGGCTTTAATGAACATCCATCCAATATTTCTTCAAATAAAATGAGTTATCCTGAACCTCAAAAGAAAAAAGAATAATTTGGGGCCTGATTTAAAAAATCCGGTTGTTACAGGTCCCTTCTTTCCCATTATGACTCAATATGGTCATAAACTGTGACCATTGCTTTAGTTATCTTATACATATCTTCAAGTATAGGTGTTGTAGCTTCAGGCTGCCCGAGGGTTGCATTTGCAGCATCAAGCATGTCCTGAGGATATACGAGGCTTTCGTTCAGGTCTGTAATAGCATCATCAAAGGTATGCATGGCAGCATTCGCTTTAGTCATGTTAGTGGGATCATCCACGAAAACAACCGCAGAGTCCACAGCATCTATGCCTGTAGACGTCCCTTCTATTGTTGGCTGCAGGAAAGGATACTCTTCAGAGTGTTCACTCAGGGTCTCATTTATAAGGTTCAGGTTGAGGTCAAGCAGGCTAAGCATGGACTTAAGAAATTTAAAGCCCAGCCCTATCTCGGTTTCAACTGCTTCAGTTTCGTTGTATGAAGCCGTTGATAATTCTGTTAAATTTATTTCATTTGTTTCATTTTCAATAATTTCACTATCCTCCGTAACCGTTCCGGCTGAAGCCGGAAGTACGGCCAGAGTAAATAATAAGCCTGCGGCTACCCACAGGCAAAGAACCTGTTGTTTTTCCATATAATCTACCCCACTGCATTTATCTGGATTATTAATCGGAACTTAACATAACTTAATAGAATTTTACCTACTTTCTTCCCAATTAAAAAATAAACTAAGTCACCTATAAAAACGTAAGGATTCGTATCAAATTCTCGAAAGAGTAAATCTCCAGAAAAAGGCAAATCCGCGTAAAATTCGTATAGATCTTTTCATTTTAGCTAAAATCCAGTCAAATCTTATACCGTATATTTAAAAAAGAAAGCATGAAGTTACACAGTTAAGAAGAAAATACTCAAATCTAACTCCAAATCTTTAGATACCGGCAAACAATTAAATTATAATCTTATAATTATATCAATAAACTCTGAATATCTTTTACTATGTTTTGATATTTTTCATTTCAATTACTTTTCTGAAATATGTAATCAGTAAAGTTTACGGGCGTCCTAAACCACAAACAACATTTAGAAACCTTAACTCTCCATCGCTCAGGGAACAAGCCAATTTGATGACTTTGTCTTTTGATACCGTTTTTTTAATGGAGTTATGCATTTTTCTTCTCTCTGTTACTTTCAATTTCACCAGAAATTTTTTATAATTTAGTATTATCTGTTCTTTAGATGCCGAAAATTTTGTCTGAAACAAACTAAGAGATCTGGAGAAAACTTATTCCCTACAAGGTATAACTTCGAGTAATTTTTACTTTTTTGCTTATTTTTAAATTCGATGCCTGCAGGCTCAAACATCAATTTGTCATTTTTAGCTTCTGAAGGAATTGTCTGAAAAACTTCATACTGATGTTTGAAAATTCTGAGTGAAACATGATCAGGAGCATTGTTCTCTGAAAAAGTTATTCACTATTCGTGGCAGAGTTAAGGTTTAATATCTTTTTCTTTTAAACGTTCACTATTTCCTGGGCCGCTAACTGTGTGAAGACCCTTACAGATCTAACTGAGGTTGTGCATCCGCATTTTCTGCAGTAGTAAATGTTGTTTGAGCCAATTACCTGTTTTTTAAGGGGTGAACCGCATCTGGAACATTTTGGAGGAAGGTCAAACATACCTGTGCTCACTCCAGGATCATGAGCGGCTCAAGTCTTGCAGTTTCCTTTCGAGTCCAGTACCCGCAAACAGTACAGTATTGAAATCCGCTGAAAAGGTCGTTTTCAAGTTTGGAATGACATTCTGGACATCTTTTCAAGAAAAGAGTATGGCCTGGATTTTTTTTGTCCTCAGCAATTTGTTTTCTGGTTGTTTCCTGCATAGTTAATTGCTTCCTTTGAATTTTTCACGTTTATTATATATACACTATCTTGTATATAGACCTGCCAGCAGGATAAGAATTCAAGCATATGTATGATTCTATCCTGCAAACTTATACAGCCATTCATAAACAGCCGCTTATAAAGCGCCTTAAATTATCATTGACTGAAAAACTTGCCAGCTTTACAAAAAGTAAGCTGGACAGCTGTGCTGAAGGATTTAGCGCCTTCCTAACTTCTTTTCGGTTTCGAGAACCTTGAGGGTGATTTTCATAACAGAGTCAGGATTAAGGGAAATGGAATCTATCCCCTCCTTTACCAGAAACTCTGCAATCTCAGGAAAATCACTCGGAGCCTGCCCGCAGATTCCGCTGTGTCTTCCATTACGTTTAGCTCCCTGTACTGCCATTGACAGAATTTTCATAACTCCCGGATCCCGCTCATCAAATTCTGCAGCAAGCAATTCTGAGTCTCGGTCAACCCCCAGGGTCAGCTGGGTAAGGTCATTTGAACCTATGGAGAAACCGTCAAAGAATTTGCTGAACTCGTCGACAAGCAGGACGTTGTTTGGGATTTCACACATAACATATATCTGAAGTCCGTTTTCTCCGCGCCTGAGACCGTTTTTCTCCATCTCGGCAATAACTTTTTTCGCTTCCTCAACAGTCCGGCAGAAGGGGATCATAAGAATAAGATTTGTAAGCCCCATTTCACCCCTTACTTTTTTCATAGCCCTGCACTCAAGGGCGAATCCTTCCCTGTAGCGCTCATCAAAGTAGCGTGAAGCTCCCCTGAACCCTATCATAGGATTGCTTTCTTCCATTTCGAAATAGCTTCCTCCGACAAGGCTTGCATATTCGTTTGTTTTGAAATCACTCATCCTTACCACAACAGGCTTCGGGTAAAAAGCTGCAGCAATCATCCCCACGCCTCTGGCAAGCTGTTCCACAAAATAATCTTCTTTTTTCTCGTATCCCCTTGTCAGTTTTTCAATTTCTCCGATCTCTCGAGGGTCTTTAACCTTCTCAGGATGCACAAGTGCCATGGGGTGGACTTTGATATAGCTCGAGATGATGAACTCTAACCTTGCAAGCCCTATTCCATCGTTAGGAATCATAGAAAAGGCAAAGGCGCTTTCAGGGTTTCCAAGATTCATCATGATCTCGGTTCTGGGGCGTTCCATGGCTTTCAGGCTGACAGTATCTTTATGGAATGGGAGAATACCCGCGTATACAAGCCCGTCTTCACCTTCGGCACAGCTCACAGTAATTTCTCTGCCTGTTTTGAGGACTTCTGTAGCGTTTTCAGCCCCGACAACCGCAGGAATTCCGAGTTCCCGGCTGACAATTGCAGCGTGGCATGTCCGGCCTCCCTTGTTTGTGACGATCGCGGCTGCGGTTTTCATGACCGGCTCCCAGTCAGGGGTGGTGGTGTCCGCAATAAGGATCTCGCCAGGCCTGAATGAAGGCAGGTCAGATACGTCAGGGATTACATGAGCTTTTCCAGAAGCGATTTTATCGCCAACGCTCCTGCCCTTTGCAAGGACTTCAGACTTCTCTTCAAGTACATAAGTTTCAAGCACATCTTTTGCTCTCTGGGACTGGACGGTTTCGGGCCTTGCCTGCACTATAAAGAGTTCCCCTGTTATGCCGTCCTTTGCCCATTCGATATCCATGGGCCTGGATTCCCTGTACTTATTTGAATAATGGTCTTCAATATCGATTGCATATCCAGCAAGCTTGAGCACCTCTTCATCGTTAATACAGAAGCGCAGCCTGTCAGCTTCGGGAACCTCCACGTTCCGGGTGAGTACCTTGGAGTCGCCTCTTCCGTAGATCATCTTTATTTCTTTGCTTCCGAGCTTTTTCTGGATAATCGGCTTATACCCTTCACGGAAAGTGGGTTTGAACACATAGAACTCGTCAGGGTTGACCTGGCCCTGTACGATATTCTCTCCAAGCCCGTATGCCCCGGTAATGAAAACTACATCTCTGAAACCTGTTTCAGTGTCAAGAGTGAAGATTACTCCGCTTGATGCAAGGTCAGACCTGACCATTTTCATAATTCCTATGGAAAGGGCTACTTTGAAGTGGTCGAAATTATTGGTTACGCGGTAGGAAATGGCCCTGTCCGTAAAAAGAGATGCAAAACAGCGTATACAGGCATCTTTAAGTGCCGGATACCCGCGGATATTCAGGTAAGTTTCCTGCTGCCCGGCAAAAGAAGCAGTTGGAAGGTCTTCAGCAGTTGCCGAACTTCTTACTGCCACATCCGTATTTTCTCCATACTGCTCGCAGAGGCAGTCATAAGCTCCTTTTATCTCCTGCCACAGGTCATCGGGAAGGCCCGCATCGAGAATCAGGTCTCTTGCAGCTTTTCCCCTCTTTGCAAGGTCGGATACATCCGAAGTATCAAGCCCTTCCATTGTTTTTTTGAGCTTTTCCAGGATTCTTCCTTTATCAAGCATGTGCCAGTAAGCATCAGCAGTAACTGAAAAGCCGTTAGGGATTCTGACTCCTTTTGAAGTGAGTTCCCTGTACATCTCCCCTATGGAAGCGTTCTTCCCGCCTACCAGCGGGACGTCCTCGATAGTGGTCTCCTCAAACCAGCGGATGTATTTGTTTTTATCTCCAGGCATTTTCCCAAATCCCCTAATAACATTTGTCTTAACTAAGTAAGGACTGCATCACATTTAAAGTTTAGTGACGTTGTGAAGAAGTTGTTCAAAAACGCATATGTTTGGCTTCGGAACAGAACCTATCCAGAACCCTATATATACCCCAGTAGTAATTAGGTTCTTATAAATCAAATCATTTTTCCTGCGTGGTAAATTATGATTAAGTTTCTGAATAAAGTGAAAAAAGAAAAACTAAGGTATGGCTAAGGCCTGACCCATAAGAAATATTTTCTGGAGTTAAATAATCTGGTTTTTAGTTAAAACGCAAACTAAAAAAGGTTATCTCTTTCGGGAAGCTCAGTATTCAACCTTATCTTCGTATTCTTCCCACGCCCTGAAAGCTTCAAGGGCTTCTTCCCTCAGAAGCTGTTTGAATTCGATTTTTCTTTCCCTTAAAGGGCGTGAAATCTCCTCGTATATGAGGGAATCGTCAAAGCCTATATTCTCAGCATCAGACCTTGTACTGGCAAAGAAGACTTTGTTTATCCTTGCCCAGTAAATGGCCCCAAGGCACATAGGGCAGGGCTCACAGGAAACGTAGATCTCGCATCCGCTGAGATCAAAGGTATTCATCTTACGCGCAGCCTCTCTTATAGCACCGATTTCGGCATGAGCAGTAGGATCGTTAAGTAAGGTGACCTGATTGTAGCTTTCCGAAATTATTTCTCCATCTTTCGTAATTACGGCACCGAATGGACCTCCCCCTCTCTTCACACTTTTGAGGGAAAGTTCAATGGCGCGCTTTATAAACAGGAGGTCTTTTTCTGACATGGTTTCTTTTGTTTGTATCTTCATAGACATGATAAATATGATGACAGAATATGCCTTTTAACGGCAGTACATGCTTTTTGTGAGATAAATAAAATCCTTTGTTTGAAGAATAACTGAAAAAAGGCGCTTTACAGAACAAACCTTAAGTATAAAAAAAGATCAAATCATTATCAGGAGTGATAATGTTGACAACAAAAAGTTTCACCGCTGAAGAGGCAAAGACTGTTGGGGAAAAACTTGGAATCACCTGGGATAAATTCGATGTTGACCAGTTTCGCAGAGGAATGGATGTAGAGCTGGAACATGGAACCAGAGATCCCGCGACAAATGTAACAGATGACGACCCCATTATGACAGGAAAGATTGCTCTGGCTCATCTTAATGAGTTTCCAGATTATTATGACAGGCTGGAAGAAATGGAAGAGGAAGCCGAAGAATACTGGGAAAAATCCGAACACTGAGCTTTAAAAAACGTTGCTTTATTTTTTGTTACCCACAAATTATCCTGCCTGGTGAGCAAAGCGAATAAAAATACCGAAAAATTTGCAAACAGGTATAACTTTTTTGATTTATCCAGAAAAAAGTTTGCCGGTATGCCTGTAGAGTTCCAGACATACCGAAAATTGATATTTTTCAATTTATTCTCATTTTAGATACTTTTATATCTCATCTGGCTCAGGAACGTACCAGTCTCCGCTGTCACTTTCATCATCCTGGGTTTCATTTTCCTGATACTCTTCATTTTTCTGATCTTCCTCAGGCTCAGGAATATACCAGCCGGCATCTTCATCAGACTCATTATAGCTTTCATAAGTGTCTTCATATTTCTTAGATTCAGAGGAAGTGTTGTTTAACTGCTGATAAGCTTGAGTCATGTTTGTGCTGGTATTTAGAGTAATATTTCCCTCTCCACCATACCATCTTAAAGGCAGTGGATAATCAAGGTTACCTCTATAGGTTTCGGGAATAAAGATGCGTGTTCCTCTATTTTCCAGAGATTCTTCAAAGCCAGGGTCCACTGTATCAAGCCTTGCCTTGCATATCGAAGCTTCGTCGTACTCCTTTATGCGGTAGTGGGCAAAACGCTTGTTATAGAGGGCAGAGGGTGCATCGGGACTGATTGCAAGAGCACTGTCATAAGCGTTTATAGACTCATTAACGTCTCCCAGTATATTGTGCAGATATCCCTTATTGTACCATGCCGTTATACAGTCTGGCTTTAACTGCACTGTTTTATTGAAGCAATCAAGGGCAGCAATGTTGCTGCTAATTGCGAAATTCGCACATCCTTTGAAATACCAGGCGGCAGGATTATTTGGATCCTGTTCGAGGGCTTTATTATAGGTTGCAATTGCTTCCTGATATCTCTCCAGTTTGGCGTAAGCAAAACCCTTGTTATTAATCGCATCTACATTTGTTGGGTCCAGCTTAAGGATCCGATCATAGCAGGCGATTGCTGCTTCGAAATCTCCCATAGCTTCCAGGGCCTTACCCTGACGGTACATTATTTCTCTGTTCTCTGGAGTAATCTCGAGAATCTCTCCATAGGTAGAAGCAGCTTCCTTAAACCTTCCGAGTTCTTCAAGCAAAGAAGCTTTTTCAGCAAGTACCTGTGAGTTTGCAGGGTCAAGCTTAATAATCAGATCATAGTCTTGAAGCGCCGCTTCCTGTCTTCCAGATCTGGCAAGAGCAAAAGCCCGGCCTCCAAGAGCCTCTATATTTTCAGGCTCGAGTTCGAGAAGAGGATTGAAACAGGCAATTGCTTCATCATATCTGCCAAGGCTTACAAGGGCAAGAGATTTACCCTGAAGGGCTTCCGAATCACTGGAGTTGAAAGCAAGTAACTGATCATAGTAGGCAATTGCTTCTTCAGCCCTTCCAAGATCTATCGAGGTAGACGCCATACCATACCAGGCATTACTCGAATGCGGGTCAATATCCAGGGCCTTTTGATAACACTCCAGAGCCTCCTCGCTTCTTCCAAGTTTATCAAGGGCAGAGCCTTTCTCATACCATGCTTCGGTGTTTACAGGGTTAATCGCAAGGGCCATTTCGTAAGAATAAAGAGCATCGTTATACATCTCAAGTTTGCTGTATGTTGAAGCTTTGCCGTACCATGCTGCATCGTAACCAAAATCTGGACTGAGGTCGCTGAGGTTCCCTGAAAGGCTTGAGTCTTCTTCAGGATGTGCATAATTATTATTCAAAAGGTAAGACCAGAAGCCCCCTGAAATTGCCTTTTGAGGGATAATGCTGGAATTATTACTTCCAACCGATCCTGAAGTCGAGTTTCCTGACAACATTTCCATATCTTTATTCAATCTGAAACGAGCAATAGAATATCCGGAATTAATCTGGAGGGCCTGACTGTAAGAGTCTGAAGCCTCCTGATATCTACCGAGCTGGTCAAGGAGAAGACCCCTGTTATACCACATTTCGGCGCTATCAGGTGCCGAGGCAAGGACTTTTTCATAGCAAACGATTGAATCCTCGTATTCTCCTATCTTTGCCAGAGCAAAGGCTTTGCCATACCATGCAAGTGTGTAATTGCCATCAATATCCAGGGCTTTATCGTAACTTTTTGTAGCTTCTTTATATTTTCCAAGCTGTGAAGAATCATATCCTTTTCTATACCAGACTTTAGCATATCCGGAATCCAGTTTAAGGGCTTCATCGTAACAGTCAAGTGCTTCCGCAGACCTGTTAAGTCTATCAAGATCCAGTCCTTTCTGATACCAGATCACTGCATGTCCTGATTCGGTCTCAAGAACTTTGTCATAACACTCAAGGGCAGACTCGTAGTTTTCAAGCTTGTCAAAAGCCAGTCCTTTATCGTACCAGATTTTAACTGCAGGGGATTTAAACTCGGGGACTTCGGAGTAGCTGGGAAGCGCAGAGTCATAAGCATTAAGGCTTTCGAGAAGACTATCTCCAGCTTCTTCTAATTCAATTCCTGCATCAGGGTTAAGTGCCCTATCATAGCAGGCTATTGCAGCGTCATACTGCCCCATTGCATTAAGAACGGAGCCTTTGCTGTACCATGCTTCAGTGTTATCAGGACTGTAAACCAGTATTTCTTCATAGCACTGCAGAGCCTCTTCATTTCTGCCAAGGTGCTCGAGACAGAGGCCTTTCTTCTGCAGAGCATTAAAGTTTTCAGGCTCTGAAAGGAGGACAAAGTCATAGCAGGTCAGAGCATCCTGATACCTTTCCATCCTTTCAAGGTCTGCGCCTTTATTGTACCAGGCTTCCACAAGGTTAGAGTTTAGAGAAATAGCCTGATCGTAACATTTTATTGCAGCTTCATAATCTCCGGACATATCATACATTATTCCTTTCTGAGTCCAGGCATCAAAATCTTTAGGGGTAATATTAAGTGCTCTGTCAAAACAACTCATTGCTTTTTCGTAGTCCTCAAGCTTTGCATATGCTTTTCCCTGCATTTGCAAAGCTTTTGAAGAATTGGAACCAGCTTGAATTGAACTGTTGTAAGAGGCTAGAGCTTCCTGGTCAAGGTTTAGCTTCTCGGAGGCTAAAGCTTTCTGGAACCATACTCTGGAAAGATAGCTATCCGCAGCGAGACTTTTCTCGTAGCAGTTAATTGCCTCTATATAATTTAGTGTCTGGAGGTATTCGTTTCCTTTTTCGTACCAGCTTCCTGAAGAGACCGGGAAGGTGGCGATAGCCCTGTCATAGCAGCTGATTGATTCCTCATATCGTTCCAGAGCAGATAGAGCGCATCCTTTACCATACCATGCCATCGATGAATTAGAATCAATTTTAAGCGCGTCATCAAAGCATTTTATAGAAAGCTCATATTCTTTGTTAGAATAGAAATCATTACCTTTATTTAACATACTTTCTACAGAAGACGGTTGCTGCGTAAGTCCTTCAAGATAGGAAGAAGCAGGCTCCTCGTCTTCTACAGCGTTCTTCTGAGTATCAGCTGCCCCTGCCGCAGGTAAGATACCTGAGGCAAAAGATAAAGCAAAAGCCAAAAGACTGAAAGAGCAAACGATTATACAGATTTTTTTAATTGAGCTCATTAAATACCCCGATTTATTCTAATGAGTTCCTGCAGAAAATTTTCATAAGCAGTCTGTCAGTATGAATTAAGATCATTCGATATGTACTTTATTAAACTATGTAAATGAGAACATCCTGAGATAGAAGTAAGCATACAAATAAGTAACTATTCGAATTCTTTTTACTCTCCCCAGATAATTTGTCCAGTGTGAACTGAGTATCTTTCCGCATTTCCCAGTTTATATTTAATTTGAGGAGCTTCTCCAATATATAACTTATGTATTTTATTAATGAACTTGTGAAGTTTCTGTGAAAACCACTGGTTTTTACTTAGCAATTACTACTAAATCTCATGTAATTACTATATTTTTGAAGATGTTTGATTCACAAATAAATGTGAAATTCACAGGAAAATCTCGAATTTATAGCTTGTTTTCGCGATGTTACACATAATGGTTAGGTTTCACTGGTTAGATATCACTGGTTAGGTTTCAGTACATTACAGGGCTTTTATTTTAAAGGAGATTTTAATCTCATTCTTGCCCAAATCAATTATTATTGTTATTAAAACAGTAAAAACCTTTTCAGTACAAAACCTTCAAAATATGCATAAAGTATATACCTCAATATTTCCTATTGCAGAAGCATGCAAAGGGAAGACCTGGATTTTTTTAGGAAATGGTTTTTCGAGTACACAAGCCGATTCTTTTCTCCCGACTCTTTTGTTCAGGAAAATATCGAGTTGAAGATCGAACACACTGGCAGGGTCTGTGAAAATATTCTTTTAATTGCAAAGTCTGAGAACCTGAGCGAAAACGAGTGCATTCTTGCCGAAACAATAGCCCTATTTCATGACCTGGGTCGTTTTGAGCAGTTCACAAAATATAAAACGTATAGTGATTCGGAATCAGAGAATCATGCAGTTCTTAGTGTGAAAATTCTGAATAGGGAAAAAGTTCTTTCCTGTCTCTCAGAAGAGGAAGAAAACCTCATCCTGAAAGCTGTAGAATACCACAACCTGATGGAAATCCCAAAAAATATAGAAAAACAAAGTAAACTTAATTTTTACTCCAGATTGATAAGGGATGCAGATAAGATTGACATTTTGAGGCTTGCCTGTGAAGAATATGCCGCAGAAGGTAAAAGCCTGAATCCCGCTCTCGAATTATATCTTCCAGATACCCGGGGATATTCGGAACCCATAGTCTCAGAGATCCTGAATAATAGAATGGCAAAAATTGAGGATATGAAAAACAGAAACGATATAAAATTACTTCGTCTGAGCTGGGTTTTTGATATCAATTTCCCTGCAACTTTTTCCCTTATCAAAAAATACGGCTATCTCGAGGAAATTATGTCCGTGCTGCCTGATATAAAAGAAACGAGCCTTTTGAGAAGGCATTTAGAAAACTACTTAAATTTGATAGAAAATGGAGCCAGAGAAGACCGTAGTATCCTTAAATTATGAAAACAAAGCCTTAAGCAGGCAAATCCCAGATTAACTTTTATCGAAGAGGTTACTCGAGGTATCTTCTTCGATTCTCATTGCCCAGGCTGCGCCGGTAATCCGAACGTATCTGGTTTCTTGACTGTTTTTCAAGCATAAGCTCAAGCGAGTCCTTCTCATCTTCTTTCAGTATAGATTCTTTTTCTCCTTCTTTCGCATTTAGTGCAGCCCCGTTTTTGTCAGCTCTGAAGTCAACTGTCTTAAGTCCAGAAGGCTGGTCAATGAACACAACCTCAATTCCAGGAAGCTTGCTCAGTCTGGAACACAGGGATTCCATGCCTGGATTCTCAGTAGCATAGTGTGTTGCGTCAATCAGGCAGATGTCTTCGTGAGTTCTGAGAACGTCATGTTTGAGCTCTGATGAAATAAAGGCATCAACTCCGTTTTCCCTGGCAATTTCAAGAAATTCGCTCCGGAAGCCACTGCCTCCTACCACCATAACTTTATTTATTTCCTGTTTTTCCCCCACATACATGACAGGAGTCTGCAGGCAATCAGAAACATGAGCTGCCAGTTCAGCTGAGGAACAGGTTTCAATTTCCCCTATCCTGCCAATTTCTGGCGCCATTATATTTTTGAGTCCGATTCTGGCTGCAAGAACATCGTTAATTCCTCCCTCAGCTCTGTCGTAATTTGTGTGCATACTGTACAGGGATATCCCGTTTTCAAGGGCAGTCTTAAGAGAAGCAGCCAGAGGTTTTGAAATTATGTTTACTGGATGGAAGATCAGGGTATGATGGGTAATTAGCATGTCTGCTTCAATTTCTGCAGCTTTTTCAAGTACGTAAGAGTTTGCATCCAGAGCAACTGCAATTCTGTTTATCTCATCCTTAAGCTCGAGGATCAACCCGATCCTCCCTTTATCAAAATCGTCAGCAAGCTCAGGTGGAGCTATTTCTTCAAGGATCTGCACAATTTTTGTGATTTTCATGGAAAAGTCTCCAAGATTGGAAAATTAAAATTACTGGTTTTCTTCAAACAGAATTCAGGTTAAGCCTTTATGGCATTTAACTTTAAGGCATGAATTAATAGATTCGATGAGCTGAATCTGATTTGGGACATGTCGGCTTTTTATCCTTCTTCACAAGCCTCTAACAAATTCCAGAAAAATTAAACACAATTCTTTAGTAATTTTATTAATTTGTTAAGGTCATAAGCCTCGTTTTTACTTAATGCCAGATAAAAGACTCTCTTTTGAAAACCAGTTGTTTTCACAGGGATAGTATCAAAACATTAGCAAAAATTAAAATAGGATATATGAAGATATTTTATAGAGATTTGAATAAGATTCTTTCTAGAGAGAACATGAGAGAAAATTATAAAATCTCTATAGTTACGGGGATAAAAAAGAAATCACTTTGAAAAATAATGAAAATCGCATTTATACGAAAAATAAATCTGAAATATAAGTCTTATAATGATTCATTCATGCGGGGTATACTGGGGGCGGAGATACTACTGCGCATAAATATAATATGGCTGTAATCAAATTTCAGTTATAAAATTTTTCTCTACACATTAATAATATTTAATAAGCCGCAAAATTACAGAAGCGCAAAGTGTACATTTCCGGTGCCCGGATCCGAGAGATTCAGTATCAAAATCAAGGAAGGTAACCATGGCTAAAAAGATTGTACTGATTGGATTGCTTGCCGTCTGTATCATCTCTGTCCTTTCAATGACTGCTGCGGCAGAGGAAATAGAATGGGTAGAGAAACAGGATGGTGCAAAACTTTACTGGGGAGACACAATAACCGTAGAAGGCTATGAAATAAAAGCAGAAGACTTTAACGAAGATAAGATGGTCTTTGTCTCCATTTCTAAAGATGGCGAAAAATTGAAAACTTCTCCCCTTACAGCAGGGCTGGAATTCGATTATAATGAAGAGATAAAGGTTTATGCCCAAAATGTGGATCCAAATTACGAAATCATCACGAAAGACGGAAAAGAATTCAAGACCGGAAAATGGAATCCATATGCTCAACTGGATATTCTTGTAAGGGGAAAACCGAGTTTTGATATAGATGTCGAAACTGAAAAAGATACATACGATTCTAAAATTACAGGAGATAGAAGAATCGATGTAACAATAAATGTTAAAAACGATGATGAAGCAAAAGCTGAAAATGTTGTTCTGACTGTAGATACCGATGGACTGGAGGTACTCAGCGGAAAAACAAAGTACACATATTCAAATATTCTTAAAGAAGGAACTGTTACGCCTATAAACCTTACACTCAAAGCGTCCACTCCATGGGAAGATACTGATTACAATATAAGTGTAAAAACTACCTGTGAAGATATTAAGGGCAAGAAATACGAAAATATAGGTTACAAAGTTATAAAAATCGAAAAAAAATGGGATCTTGTTGTCTCAAAGAGCTTTATAAAAGAACGCCACATGGGGCAAACTGTACCTGTATCTGTCACTGTCAGGAATGCAGGGCTCTGTGACATAAATGATATCGTACTCAAAGATTCTATCATATCCAACATGCACCTCCAGAAAGATGCTACCTTTGAGAAGACACTTTCCCTGAAGGCTGGAGAAAAAGCTGAGGATGTTTTTGAGTATACCCTTGTTCCGGAAAAGCCAGGGGAATTTACTTTCCCACAAACTGTAGCTACTTTCACCCTTTCAAATGGGCAGGACGAAGAGGTGAAATCCGATAACTCGGAAAAGATAACGATTTATGGGCCTTATATTGAGCTTACAAAAACTCTTGACAAACAGCAGTTAAATCCCGGAGATAAACTGACTGTGACAGTCACTGCAAAAAACACCGGAAATGTTGATGCAAGTGTAACAGTAACCGATACCGTACCCTCTGAAGCTAAACTTATAAGTGGAGAAACGAGTTTCAAGCAGGTTCTTGCAAGCGGCGGCGGCTCGAAAACCATCACTTATATTATGCAGATGAATAAAGAAGGAGAAATCGAAATACCTGCCTGTAAAGCAAGCTTCCTTGATCTCGATAAATATTCCGGAGAAGTTTCTTCAGAAACCCATAAGGTTAATGTAGGGACAATTACTCTTGAAGGAAGCAGTTCACAACCAGAAGGGTCAACCGATTCCAACCAGGAGAAAAATGAATCTTCTGGTCAGAGCACAGGTGGCACCGAAGAAGACTATGGAGATACTCCCGGTTTTGGCTTTTTCCTGGCTACAGCAGGAATCCTGATGGGAGCCGGGCTTATGAGGAAGAGAAGCTTCTGAAAAACCAGATAACTATTACTCAGGATTCTTCGGGGCTTTCCGGAGAATTCACTTTTTCTATCTAATTTCTGTACTTCCCGGTGTACCGGATTATCCGTATTCTTTTTTAAATAGAGAAGAGAAATGACATATTCTATTTTTGTTATTTGGAAATAATATCAGCTGATTAATAAGGAACTACAATAAATTAGAGCAATATATTGATAACTGGCAATCTGAAAAAGGAACCAAATCATGAAAGGACCTGAGAACCGGCTTAAAGCAAAAACCCTGATCCTGACTCATGGAGACTCTGACGGGATATGTTCGGGAGCCCTTGCAAAAAGCGCTTTCCCTGATTCATATGTGTACTTTACAAGCCCTGTCAGCCTTCTTGACAAATTAGACCTTATAGAAGACGTTGAGACTCTCATTATCTGCGATATTGCTATTGATGAAAGGTACTGCTCTGAACTTCGTTCCGCGCTTGAAGGACTTGCGAAGGACTGCAGTCTCTATTATATAGACCATCACCCCCTTCCGGAAAACTGCAAAAAAGAGGAATGGTTCTACCATGATACCGGAGTATGCTCATCAGAGCTGACTTACAGGGTCTTTGAAGATTTTCTGAGTGAAGAAATGCGAAGAGTTGCGATATACGGTGCCATAGGTGATTTCTGCGATAATACTCCCTGTGTGAAGGATTGGGTAAGAGACTGGGACAAAAGAAGTCTCTATTTCCAGGCTGGAACCCTGATTCAGGCAATAATCCATAAGGGAAAAGAATATGAATTTAAAAGAACTTTGCTTGAACCCCTCTCAAAGAATGTAATTCCTTCAAATATTCCCGATTTACTCGAACTTGCCAGGGAAGCTGCAATCAATGAAGAGAATATCCGCCGTTTTGTAAAAGAACATGTGGAAATCCTGAGAAACAGCGCGTATGTTGTAAATATGAATAATTCCATTTCAAAAGCAGCCATTTATGCGGCTTCTTACGGCCAGAAGGACGTGGGAATTGCAGCCGAGTATCGGGAGAAAAAAGGAGTGTATGATCTCAGCATACGTTCCCGTGGAGATGTAGACCTGAATCGAATCCTCCGCTCGGTTGCTCCTAAATTTGGAGGAAGCGGCGGCGGGCATCCTGTTGCGGCAGGAGCTCGTATCCCTGAAGATTCGCTGGAGAGTTTTCTCCGGGCTTTCGATAAAAAGATCGGAGAAGCAAGCGAGGTAACAACAAAATGAAAACCAGCAAGACTGCAGCTGAAAGCGGTATAAATCTTGAGATTATCTTTGTAGGACGTTCAAACGTAGGCAAATCCTCCCTCCTGAAAGAGCTTTTCGGGGCAAAAGTAAGGGTAGGAAAACGTCCCGGAGTCACACTGCGCCCCACGCACGCTCAGGTTTCGGATCTGCTCATTACCGATATGCCAGGATTTGGTTTCATGAGCGGGGTGAAGGAAAGAAAGCAGGACATAGTAAAAGATAAAACCGTACACTATATCGAAGAGAATGCCGAAAGGATCAAAATCGCTGTCCTTGTAATAGACGGGCCCGCATTTCCTGAAATCGTTGACCGGTGGGACTCAAGGGATCAGATACCAATTGACGTTGAGATGTTTGATTTCCTGAGAGAAATAGGGATCGACACTATCGTTGCTGCAAACAAGATGGATAAAGTAAAAGAAAGCGAATATGATTATCTCCTTGACGAGATCTCTGTCCGCCTGGGGCTTGAGCCTCCCTGGCAGAACTGGAAGCATCTGATTGCTCCAATCAGCGCCAAAAAAGGAGATTTGAAAACCTTACAAGGGCTTCTCCGGAATAGGCTGCACGAAATGAAAAGGGACGACCTGTTCAAGTATATTTGATTTTTATCCTGGGCTCGGGCTTGAAAATCTGTTTCTGGTTTATCTTCAATTCTTTTTTCCCAGGGATATGTGAATTTAGAAAATATAAGAATTTACAGCCTTTTCAGCTGCTGGCTGTATACTCTACTTATACGCTGGAGTGTGTCGGCTTCTTCCGGATCTTTATCGTCCCTGATGCGGATGAAGCGGGGGAAACGAAGTGCAAAACCTGAATCGTAGTTGGGACTTTTCTGGATTTCCTCAAAAGCGATTTCAATGACAACTTTTGGCCTTATAGCAAAGACACCTCCGGCTTCTCCTCCTTCCATCAGCCCAGAGAGTATTTCCGTAAGCTCCTTTAACTGATCGTCCGTGAGTCCTGTGCCGACCTTGCCAACCTGCAGGAAGCGGAGAGTCTCAGGGTCGTAGCAGGCGACAGTGTAAGAGCCTAGCAGGTTTGCCCTTCGCCCGAAGCCCCATTCCGCCCCCACAATTACAAGGTCAAGGGTGTCCATAAGGGGTTTTTTCTTGAGCCAGTTTTTGCCGCGCTTGCCGGGAGAATAAACCGAATTCGGGTTTTTGACCATAACTCCTTCATGTCCTGCTTTTAAGGCTTCCCTGTAGATTTTTTCCACAAGCTCAAGGTCTCCGGTTATTACCTGCTCATCCACGCAGATAGATTTTGAATTCTCTACAGAATTCTCCACACAGGACTCAAGCGCTTTTCTCCTCTCAATAAGGGGGAGGTCTATCAGAGTTTTTCCGTTCAGGTACATTATGTCAAAAAGGTTGAGCTGGATAGGAATTCCAGCTGCTTTTTCCTTAACATCGTACTTGCGCCTGAAACGCTTGAGAATCTCCTGAAAAGCCCTGGGTTTTCCGTCCTCATCCACAGCTACGGCTTCTCCATCAAGGATTGCAGACTCAGCTTTTACATGTTTCCTGACTATTTCAACAAGGTCAGGGAGAGAACTGGTAACGCTTTCAAGCTTTCGTGAAAAAAGAGTAACTGAATCTCCATCCTTGTGTATCTGGACTCGCGCCCCATCGAATTTCCACTCAATTGCAGCTTCCTTCATCTCTCTGATGTCTGCATCGATATCTGGGCTGATCTGCGAAAGCATCATCTTGATCGGGCGGTTAATTTCAATCCCTAGACTCTCGAGGGCTCCTGTTCCTCCTTTTTTGGCAGCAGCAGCCACTATCCCGAGATCGTTTGTGACCATGAAGGAATGTTCCACAATCTCTGCAGGGACCGAGAAAGCTTTTGCAATAGCGTCCCTGACAATTCCTTCCCCTACACCTATCCGGAGTTCTTCAAGAGCAAGCCTGGAGATATATTTTGCTTCCCTGGGGGTTGAAGAAGTAAATAAAAACTGGAGGTTTTTGACCTTTATATCCTGTGAACCTTTTCCGGAAGCTTCTGATGCAGTCTTGAAGCGGTTATACACTTCTGTAATTGAGAGCTCAGGCTGTTCTTCAAGGAAAGAAGAGAATGTTACCTGATTTTTTCTTCTTTCTTTCAGGATAAGGAGTGCTGTATCCCCAATATCTCCGGTCGTTCTAACAAGAGATTCTATACTGTGTATGGACATGCCCGAGGCTTTGGAGAGAGAAACATAAAGAAGGCTTGTACCAATCCCAAGTTGCTCTCCACTCCAGGCAGGAAAAACCTCACTCATAATAAAATGAGTGGCAATAGGCAACTCTTCAATGTCAACCTTTTTGAGAAGGTCCGCAACCTTATTTGTGATTTCTATAGTGCTCGATGTTTTTTCAATTGCCTGGCATGTTTCTGCAAATTCCCTGAAACTTGTCATGGTTCACACAGCCTTTTTTATTTTGTTTTTCGGCTTCTGATCTATGACGGTAGATGTCTCCAGAAGTTACCGATTTCCGTAAATTGCAATCAGGTCGCTGAGAATCGCACTTGCTGTTTCGATAGGGCCTGCGCCTTTACCAGTAACCGTAATCTCTCCCGCAAGTTCGGTGTCTATAGACGCCACATTAAGAGTGCCTCTTACGTCAAGCGGGTGATTGATAGGCACAAGCCTTGGAGCAACATGGATTTTTTCCCTGCTGACCTCTCCTATGAGCTTGATCACATGCCCTCTTTCATAAGCCATTTCCAGGGCTTCAGGAGTAATTTTGGTGATTCCTGTAACCTCAACATCCTTATATGTTACATCAAGCCCGAAGATTGCGTTGGCAAGAATTACAAGCTTGCAGGCAGTATCAATTCCGTCCACATCATATGTTGGGTCGGTTTCAGCTATTCCCAGTTCCATGGATTCAGCAAGAATGTCTTTGTAGCTTGCTCTTTCTTCAAGCATCCTGGTAAGAATATAGTTGCATGTCCCGTTCAGAATCCCTTTGATGCTTTTAAGCCTGTTTCCTGCAAGAACTTCATTTGCCAGGTTAATAATTGGCATGGAGCCGCCTACAGTAGCTTCGAACCTGAATTTTGATCCGGCAGCTTTTGCAGCTTCCGTCAGTTCTTTATACTTCAGGGTAAGGGGGCCTTTATTGGAGGTGATGACATCTTTACCTGTTTCGAAGGCTGCAAGCATATTCTGAAGTCCCGCTCCTCCGGTAACAATATTTGTAGGGGTGGTCTCTATTACGAGCTCGTGGTCTACGGATTTTATAACCTCAACGCCTGTAAGTTTTTCTATCGCAACCGTGCCTTTTGTTCTTTTACGGGCAATACAGTCGGCAAGGTCCACGCCTGCGGGATTGACAGTAGCCCCTCTGGAGTCAACAACAGCAACTACCAGAATTTCCAGCCCTATACTTTCCAGATACTCTTTTTTCATGAGGAGTACTTCGGCTACACCCTGTCCTATTGCACCAAATCCTAAAATAGAGCAGCGCACTGTTTTCATGTTTTCAACTCTCCTTGTTTTTTCAGGCCTGGATGTCTATTGGAAGCACCATCAGCAAATCTTTTTTTGCCGAGACTTTTTTCAGGATATCAAGCGCTCTTTTCAGATCTTCTTTGCCCACAGCGTCGATTCTGATAAGGGCTGAGGAAAGCAGGTTAATGCCTGGCATGGACAATGAGAGGTCCACAACCTCTGCAAACCCTGTCTTGTCAATCTCATCAATTGTATCCTGGATCCCTGTATGGACCACGTGCCCTATAAGAACTACATTTATGCTTTCTCTGAAACGGTGTTCTCCAACCCTTACAACTCTTATCCCGCTTTCCTCAAGCTTTGCCTTTATTGCTCCTATGCTTTCAGGTTTTGTCTCAAGTACAAGCTGTACAGGTACTGTCTTTCTGGGGGTTCTTTTCTGATGGTGATGTAAAACCGTAATCAGGTTAGCCTTGAATTCCGAAAGAGGCTGGAGGGCTAAAAGCATCTGCCCGGGCACATCTTTTAACTCAATGTCCATGGAAACTCGCATAGTGTCCCTCATGCAATTTATAATTCCAAATGCGTCAAATAATGACGTATTAATTTTAATAAACGTGCAATATATAGTCAGTAATTAATCCGGTCAATAGGTAAAAGTTAATCCCGGTATACAAAGCAAGATAGGCACTGGAAATATCACTATGCCAGATCTTTCAAATTTTTGTTAACCTTTCCTGCTGCTTAGTAGATGAATTCAGTTATATAGTTTGCTATTTATGGTTTTTCAAAAGGGTTATAGTAATAATTTGTAGCTGGTAATAGTTTGTATCAAATATCACAATTCTCTTCTAATTCTCTTCTAATTCTCTTCTAATTCTCTTCTAATTCTCTTCTAATTCTCTTCTTTACTCTTTTCTTTCCTGAGGTCCTGCCAGCCTGAGAACTTCTCCATCAGGGATTCGTATAATGTTTCCTCTGCCCCTTTTAAACTTTTCAATCAATCCGCGTTCTTCCAGATCCGAAAGCATAAGGCTGACTTTGGACTCAGAATAGGGAGACTTTTTCCGAAGTTCTCTCTGAGTAATTCGATTCCCATTAGCTCGGATCAGATCCATGATTTCTTTCAAATCATCAGGGAGACCTGATTCAGGGCTTTCGGAAACTTCGGAACTCAACAGAGCAGATTCCTCATCAGACAGAAAACCAGCGGATACTTTTGAGTCATCCGGCAACTTAATTTCTTGCTGCCCGGGCGTTTCTGTCTCATACATCTCTTCTCCTGCAATATGAGATGCTTCAGGCTCGAAATTTGTCATAGAGCCTCCTTCGATTGAACCCGCTTCAAAGGTTTCTGTATATCCCGATATTTTTGTCTTTATTGTGGAATTTTCAGGGTATGAGATATCTGGTTCTGATGAATTTGGTTTTGGTGAATTAAGATTTTGAGTTTCTCCTGGAGAGCCTTCGGACTTTTCAGAAGGGTTTCTTTTTTCTTTTCTTATGAAATAACCAGCCAGAAGCAGGATACAAAGTGCAAGTAAGGCAAAAATCAAAACTGTATTCTGTGAGTTTGCCTCAGATTGAGTATCTCCCTTTTGCGAGTCTGCCTGTAATTGAGTATCTTCATCCTCAAAATCCAGGTCAACATTTTCGAAGCCCTCATCGTCAATAAGATCTTCCGGATAAGTAGGGAAAAGAAGAAGGTCATGAATGTACTCCCCGTCATCGGAAATTGTAACATCTTCTTCAGTTTCATAAACTACGATATCCCCTTCAAAATAACTGGCGTTTATCCTGTAGGTGCCCGGAGTAAGGTTAAAGGAATACTCGGCATTCGTTGCAACAAGAGACTGCTCTGGAGTAGAGTTTATTTCAACTATTGAGTTTTCCAGAGGTTTAAAGCTGTACCACTCGTACACGGTCCCGTGAATCGTCGCCGCAAGTGCGTTTCCCTGAAGACACATCAGGAATATAAATACACAGGCGATCTTGCAGAGCTTTTTAAAATTCACGAAGCTTTAAATGGTTTTTTAGCATAAATCTTTTACTTTCCTTATCGGAAGTTGAAACACACTGAAGGCAGGTTAAAGTTTTATCAAGAAAACAAAGATCTTATCAAGCTTGGAAGTTTTTTATTTTACCGTTACTCAGTTTCATTCCGAAAAGTATACTTATATTTCCTTATTCTATTATGACGGTATTAATTACCTGCCAAAGGAGGCAGTCAGATGAAAAAATTAGTTATTGTTCGATATCTGGCTTGTATCACATTCATATTAGTTTTATTCAGCATACTGCCTGGAGAAGTATTTGCTTCCAGGTCTTTATCGGATAACGGAAACCAGTATGCAAACAAAAACATTACTGATGCCGAAATTTATGAAAAAGACAGTTCCGAAAACACTAATGGTACTGAAAGTTCTGGTTCTGAGAATGAAAAGGAAGAAAACAGAACCCGAATGGAAGAAAACAGAACCCTAATACAGGATAAGGATAAATATACTGCGTATAAACTGGAAAGAAAACAAATACGAGAAGAACTTCAGTTGCAGAAAAATGAATATAGGGAAGCAAAAGAGGATTTCATTCAGGTAAGAAATCAAATTCAGGCAGGAAAACTTAATCCAGGTTCTGAAGAAGCCGTGGATGCCACAAAACTCTACCTTAATTCCAGTATCAGTTATATGATAGCCCACCTGAGAAATGTAGAAACCAATATGCAATACTCAAATGGCAATGGAACTGAAGAAAAAATCGCTGCCATAAACGAAAGCATTAAACTGCTTGAGGCTGAACAGGCAGAAGTTGCAAATGCCTCCAATCAGCAAGAACTTATCGTTTCGGTCAGGGCTGTGCGTGGAATATGGACTAATGCACAAAAAACCAGCCTGACAGGTGCAGGACAAATTGTCAGTCAGAGAATAGGCGAATTCCTTGACAAGTCAGAAAACCTCTCAGAAGAACTCGATGTTGAAATCCAGAGACTGAATGAAACAGGCGTTGATACGGCTGACCTTCAAACAAGGCTTTCCAGTTATAATCTGTATATAAAAGCTGCTCAGGAGAAAAAAGCAGCTGCAGATTCTATTTATGAAGATGACCATGCTACCCCTGAAGATCTTGAAGTAGCAAACAATTACCTGCGTGAATCTCTGAATAATGTAAACAAGGCAAACCAGATACTCAAAGTAATTTTCGATGAACTGAAAGAATATGGTTTTAAAGAGGTTAGTAAAGGTGGTGCTGAAAATAACATAATAACCAAAATTAATAATACTACAAATGCAAATTAATATCTGATTTGAGTAAACTAATTATTTGTCTGTAAAACGGTACTCCTGTGAACAAGATGAATATCTATCCAGAAGGAGAACTTAACAATATCCCCCACGAGAAAAGACGGAATATTTCTCAGAGGACAGATTTATGATTAAGGAGACAGGAAATGGCTAAACTTGCTCATCTGCTTGTACTATCAGCTTTAATTGTCTGGCTTGCAGGGTCCGGTTGTGTTGGAAATAATACCTCTGATATAAAGGAGGCAGGAATTGCCCATAACGTTGCCGAAGCAGAATATGGAATCTCTGATAATTCTGAAGTGGGACTTACTCCGGCAGAGGTTCAGGAACTTGATGGTGACATGGCAGATCTGGAAAACCTGCTGAACAGTTCAAGCGCTGAAGAAGAAATAGTACTTGAAGATCTTCAGGAGTGAACCGGAAAGGTGAAAATAACTGAAAGATGAGATGAGAAGCAATAGAGAGATAAAAACAATTCTAAGCTGAAAAATATCATTTCTTATTCTTGTCTTCTCAAAAATCCGTTTCAAGAATTAATATTGTTGATCCGGTCTTTTCGATTCAGTTTTGCTCTTCTAATTCCTTTACTCTGTTTGTTAGTTTCATCCTTTGAGAATTTCTACTTAATCCTATATTATTTCGCGCAATCTATTCTGCTTTCACCTTCTTCAGACGTTTTTTCCATTCTTATTAATTTTTCCTGCTATCGTTTTTTCTGAATAATCTTCCTGATTACTCAACATGTATTTTTGAAATATCCCACAATTTTCGGCCTTTTGCTTTTATTGAAAACTTTCAGCACCAATTTCTCGAAGTTTCAGTTGAGATAATGACTGCAGATTTTTGAATTAATCTAAAAACATCACAGGTAAAATGTTATTTTTTGAAGACATCTGCAGAAGGTTAGACCCATATATTACATTCTTTGGTTTTATTTCACCAATCAGGATAATAATTAATGGATCTTCCTATACACACCATACTTTCATAAATAATATATCCAAATGCTAAGATTTAATAATAAATGTCTTTAATTGTAGATAGTCTGGCTAAAAATAAGCTAACATAATATCCTCGCCATAGGGGTTAGTTACTCAAAACCACGAACAGAGAGCAAGCTTTCAAAGAGGTGTTTCTCATACAAAGATAAAGAAGGCAAATTTGCCGATTTTTTATATATAAATCTTATAAACATTAACAAATATCTATGTATGACTTCCATAAATCAGACTACTCATAAATGAGTAATATATTTAAAACATTAAATTTAATATAATGGAATGTGTTTAAGATTTAAAGAGATAGAGATTTAATTTTGTATTACTCAACCAAGAGTTTCGAGCACAAAAGTGTTGTGAAATTTTCTATGAATAAGATTAAAGCCTGTTTCGTTTCTGGATTTATATATTTGAACCTGTATATTAACTGAAAATTCAGCAGTATGAGACTTCAAACTGTATGAATATGTGGTGAGGGGATTTCTATTTCTATAAAGTCAAAAAAAGATTACAACCTATACCTTGAAGCAGACAGATTAGCTTTAGGAAAGGATTATAAAAAACCTAAGCTAATAGGCGATGATGTATGGAAATTTCAGAGGTTATTAAGAAAGGCTGAATATTATAATAATTGCAAAAAATCTTTGATTCACAGGCTATATTTGAACTTTATATTATTTAGATTGCACAGAATGGGCATCCATCTTGGATTCAGTATTCCTTTAAATGTTTTTGGTCCAGGGTTAAGCATAGCTCATAGAGGGACAATTATTGTAAATAAAGGCGCAAGAGTTGGGGAGAACTGCAGAATACATGCCTGCACCAACATCGGGTCCGGAAGGGGTAGCATTCATCTGGCGCCAAAAATAGGAAATGGCGTATATATAGGGCCGGGTGCCAAAATTTTCGGAAATGTGGAAATTGCTGACGATATAGCAATCGGGGCAAATTCTGTAGTAAACAAGTCCTTCTATGAAAAGGGGATTTCAATTGCAGGTGTTCCTGCTAAAAAAATAAATAATAAAGGATCAAATGGAATGCTAATTAAAGCAACAAAAATATTTTCAGTTTCTATTCCGCATGAAACTGTTGAACGCGCCAATGTAACTGAATAAGTCACTTAATACCTGTTCAAACTGAGGAAAGCAGCCTCAATATGTTTTTAGAGGCTTTTCTTTTGATTTTTTTTCATTTTTTTCAGGAAATATTTCTTATTTTTATGCAGATTTCATCTTTTTAACTGCTGCATAATTTATTCATTTTAACAAAAGTTTTATCCATTATTAAAAAACATTAACAATGGGGGTAATATTTATGGAAACAATGGAAGCGATTTTTAGCAGAAGAAGTATCCGGAAATATCTTCCAGATCCTGTCAGCAGGGATAGGATTGAGAATATTTTGAAAGCAGGCATGAGTGCACCATCAGCAGGAGATGAACAGCCCTGGCATTTTATTATAATTAATAGACACGACCTGCTTGAAAAGATTTCTGAAATGCATCCTTACGCAAAAATGCTGAAAAATGCTCCTGCTGCGTTACTGATCTGCGCAGATCCAGATGTCCCTAAGTTCAAAGATTACTGGGTTCAGGACTGTTCAGCTGCATGCGAAAACATGTTGCTTGCTGCCCATGACCAGGGGCTTGGGGCCGTGTGGATAGGAATCTACCCGGCTGAAAAACTCGTTACCGGAATCCGGGAAATGTTCAATATTCCAGGTCAAATGGTTCCGTTTTCTGCAATTGCAATAGGTTATCCTGCAGAAGAGAAGTCGGGAAGATCAAGGTACGATGCCTCAAGAGTTCATGACAATTCCTGGTAAAAACTCCCTTAATACAAATCGGGTATCGATTGGGTTTTTTTCCTTTATATTTTTGGTCTTTAAGTACTCTTCAGTTTTTTTAATGGATATTTATATCTTTTTATGGTATTAAACCTGATATATTAGTCAGAATACCTGATATTTATCCGGGAAGTTTACCGGGAACATTGTATATATTATGGAAGGCGAGGTTATGGAAAAGAAGCTCTTCTTACTACTTGTTTTATTCACGATACTTTTCTCTGTATTGCCTTTTTCGGCGGGAGCTGCAGACGAAGAAAGTTACCTTAAATATACCAGTTCAGGGAATGCTTTCGGCGGCGGAAATGACATTCAGATCGATCAGGACATCCAGGGGGATCTGGTGCTTGCAGGTTCAATACTTGAGATAAACGGAAATGTTATGGATGATTTCACCGGCGCAGGCGGGGAACTGGTTGTTAACGGGGATGTTTCAGGGAATATCATGGCAGTTGGGGGAACTATCCGTGTAAATGGAAATGTTGGCGGAGACCTGGTAGTAGCTGGGGGGGAGATATTTCTTTCCAGGGACAGCACTGTTGAAGGAGATATCCTTCTGGCCGGAGGGGAAGTAACCCTTAAAGGGGTTATCAATGGTAATGGATCTATATCTGCCGGAACCCTTCAGACAGGAGAGGACTTTAAGCTTAAAGGAGATCTTGAACTTGAAGCCGAAAATTACCCTTCTGATCTCGAAGAGGATGTGGGAGGAAATCTGAGCATCACAGCCGCAGCGCCGGATCAATATGAAGGAGAAACTGAAGGTTTCGGTATCTTTTCCTTTATTCTGGGACTGCTGGCAGCTCTTGCTCTGGGCTTTATTCTTATCTATACTTTCCCTGGTTTTGTAACCGAACTTGAGGAAGTTGTGAAGATCTCGACACTGAAAGCCGGTCTGCTGGGTTTTTTACTCCTTTTCTTTGTCCCGGTTCTTTCTGTCATCCTGCTAATAACATTCTTCGGATGGAGTCTTTCGATCCTGTTGCTCCTTCTCTTCGCACTTGCAGCACTTATCGCTACGGTACCGGTCAAACTGTTAGCAGGAGAAATAATTTACACCAGAGTCTTCAAAAAAGAAGCCGGAAAAATAGCATACTACCTTGTAGGAGCGGTTATATTTGCAATCGTTTATGAAATTCCTTTCCTTGGTTCATTCATAAGTTTTATTGCGCTGCTGATAGGACTGGGAGCAACAGGGATCTGGCTTGCAGATAAGGCAAAGACTGAAAGGTGATCCAAAATAACTGAAAAAGCAGCCCAAAGAAAATAAAACAGACTGCAAATTGCTTCATATTGATCAGAGGTCTTATCCGGTATAAGGGAGTTATGGGAAGAAGTTCTTCCTTTATTTTTTATTAAACATAGCTATCTCAAAAAGGTACATGTTTACACATTTGCCGTATACTTGCCAGCAAGATCGAGATTATTTCCTGCACACGATCTCCTAATTTTTTTGAGTAAGTTTTATTAGTATAAATAACATTATTTTATCAAGTGAAAATTTTATCAAGTGAAAAATTTGCAAGCTGTATAAGAACTACTTTTTAAGTGTAAAATCAGTAATTGGAGATTCCATGATCAGCCATAACCAATATTATGTCACTGTTTCATTACGGCAGAATGAATGCGGAGTTGCTTATTATGAAGACAGGAAACCCGTCGAACCTCTCGACTGCAAAGAGATAACTTTTGGACTATTTGAAGAAATCTTCAGGTTAGGCAAAAACGATGATGTAATACTGTACCCTATTATGTTTTTAAGAACTTCATATGCTCCAAAACCCGGAATTGAGCGCCTGATTATCACTACGGCGAGAAATTATTACAGGCCCTATGAGGATATTGTGGCTGTTGCAGTTGAATATCGTTTTAATGGTGTTTTCAGTAATATGGGAATCGAATACATTCAAAGCCGTATCTCCGAAAAGAAAAATATACACTTTGTGGGAGCATTCCACAAGAAATTCGGAGGCTCTTCCTGCAAGATACATGTCTGTCTCATGACTGAAAATACGTGGAATGAGTACTGCGATTCGATACTTACTGAGTCAAAGGATAACTCAGGGACTGCTGGCATCAGCCCTTTAGTGCTTGCTTAATATAATTCTTGCGGGAGTGCAACTGCATATCACCTGATTTTTTAATCATATTAAAATTTCAAATCCTAAACAATTTTTGGCATCAATTATGATATATATTACTCTGTTATTATAGATATCTGGATCAGGGGTAATAGGTTTTCTCTTAATCTCCGGATGGGATCGCAGGTGAGGACTTGAAAACAGGAACTCTACATCTATTTCTGAATGAACTTTCCAGAAAATACCATAAAGAGTTCAAATAGTAATATAAAAGAAGACTAAGAACTGATGAGGTCATAATATGGAAAAAGAAGTATATCTTACATTTGAGGACCATGAAGATTTTAGAAGAGTTGTTGAAGAGGCACTCCTTTATAAAAAAGAGTCACTTACAATATTTGCAAACTCTTGACTTTTAGTTCTATTCGGAATAATGCCGGCCTGGATTTTTGTATTTCAGTCCGGCATTAAATCAGCTTAAAAAGACGGTCTATTTTCGCCTCTTTTTTCTCCATCTAATTATTCTCTTTGCTATCCAGTAAAATACAATCATTTTAAGGATATAAAGAGACGTTAGAAATGCTATCATATGGCGCTCTTTATTATATCAAATCTGGTGTGTTTAAGATAGGCAGAACAGGAGTTTTTCTGTAGCTTCTTAAGTTTTTAAACTTTCAGGTAATTTTAGAGTTCTGGCAGCTGGCACTTTGATATGGTATATAATATCCATAACTAAACGCTCCTTCGAGAAAAGTTTCTCAAAAGTTTGAAAATATCATAGCACTCTAGCAGATATACTTGCCGTTTTTATTCCATATTTCAGGCGGAACAGAGTTAGCAATGACTTTTTCCGGGAATTTCAGCGAGATAAATGCCGAAATCCTGGAAAAAAGTAAAAAAATGGATTTTGATCGGCTGTACTGTAAAACACCTTTTTTCAAATTCTGATTTTACGATAAGCCGCCATTTATCGGTGCACAGCCTACTGTGTTTAAGTATTTTTCAATTCCCAGCCTTTCAAGGAGTTCTCCAAGCCTCTCTCCATCAAGTCCCTCGCTCCTGTAATATTCAAAGGTTTTTTCAAGGACTGAGAAGAGCTGCTCCTCGTCCGCAAGCTCAAGAATCTTTGTCCCCTGTTTGGGCTGGCGTCCTGCTTTGCCCCCAACAAAGATTGTACATCCTGTTTTTTCTGCCCTCAGGGCATCTTTTCGGCAGGCTGAAATGCAGGCTCCGCAGAGTATGCATTTTTCAGTATCTATGCTGGCTTTCTCTTCCTGTACTGTTATTGCCCCCACCTTACACGCTTTTTCACAGAGCTTGCAGCCGACGCAGTTTTCTTCGAGGATTTCAGGCTTTACCGTACCCATAACTCCAAAGTCATTTTCCTGGGGTCTTACACAGGCTGAAGGGCATCCTGTTACTGCAATCTTGAGTTTTTTCGGGACTGCTTCTCCGAAGTACTTTTTATCTATCATATATGCCAGATTCTCGCAGTCAATCAACCCATGTCTGCAGACCCTATTTCCCTGGCAGGCGACCACGGCTCTTACCCTTTTCCCGGCAGAGCCCCCTGAAATGCCCTGCTTTCCAAGTTCGTTGATTGCTGCTTCCACATCTTCAAGTTTGACAAAAGGAACCTCAATCTGCTGCCTTGAGGTTATGTGAACATATCCGGAGCCGTATTTCTCTGCTGCGTCTGCAATTGCCCGGAGTTTTTCAGCATCCAGATTCCCGCTCACTACTTTCAGCCGCATTGAAAACATATTTTCCTGCCTCTGAGGCAGAAAACCTTTACTTTTTATTGAAGCCTTGTCAACCTTTTTCTCATCCATATAAAGTCACTTCACTTTAGGAGGCATGATAGAAGCTGTATATTAATATTTTGAATTATATTTCTCATTTAATAAAATTTAGAGGAAAGAAAAGACATTTAGCTGCACAAGTGCCATGTATAGACCCGTGCCTGCAAAGATGCTGAGCATGGCGTTTCTTTTCCAGAAGTGCAGCCCTGCAACAACTCCTATTGTAAACAGTTCCGGAACTCCGTAAGGGGCTGCAAACCACTGAACATCTTTTAAGCAGTAAATTACCAGCAGCAAGAGGATCATTGGCGGCAGGTTTTTTTCAATAGTAGAAAGCATTTCCGGCGGCTCTCTTGATCCAAAACATACGAAAGGAAGAACCCTTGTAGCAAAGGTTGCAAGAGCTACCACCATAATAGTTACAAGCATTTGCAGTGCTTCTGCCATCAGCTCTCCTCCTTTGATCTTTCCTGAACCTTAACGGGCTGCGCTGCTGCTGAATGCGCCTTCTTAATTCCTTTATTCATATTCAAATCCCCCTGAATCAGTTTTTCCCTGCCCATGAGAATTAGAGTACCAAGAATAATTGAGATCAACAGCATGTTATCAGGGCTGAAAAGTATAAGGGAAGCGGCGCCTGCACCCACTGCTGCTACGAAGGGGAAGCGTACGCTGGAATTGAAGTACTGCTCTATGGTCAGCACCACAAAAAGGGAGGTCAGCACAAAAGTCATACCCTCAAGGTTAAGATTAAGCATGGAACCAAGCACCGCACCAATTACGGACCCTATAATCCAGTAAATGTGGTCCAGAGCTGCAATATAAAAGTAAAACCTTGACTTTGAGCCACCTTCCGGAACTTCGCTTGTGGTCAGAAGGGCATATGTCTCGTCAGTTAATGCAAAGATAAGGTATGGCTTGACTTTTTCTATGCCGGAAAATTTTTCCAGCAGAGAAAGCCCGTAAAAGGCGTGTCTGAGGTTCAGGAGCAGAGTGGCTATGACAAATTCCGTAAGTCCGGCTCCTGCAGCAAGTAGAGCTACTGTAAGAAACTGCCCTGCACCCGCATAAATGAGGAGGCTCATTATAAAAGCATAAATCCAGTGGTATCCGGCGCCGTCCAGCAGGAAGCCAAAAGCCATTCCGAGAGGTATATATCCGAGAAATACGGGAACTGTGGTTTTGAGGGCGGTCAGGAAAAGGTCCTTATTACCTTTTTTTGTTTTGTGCCTTTTTTCCTCCATTAAATTCATACTATCTCTTCTTTTACCTTTTTGCCTCATTTTGCCTGAAGAAAAAAGCATACATTGTATTTATTATATTTAAAGGTACTGAATAAATATCGGAATTCTCATCATATTTTGGAAAAGCATGTTATTTTTAGAATTCTATATTTAAGAAGAAGTAAACCAGTTATATATAGTGTTATATTATTATTTCTGGAATAAAATCAAACGGTGTGGAAGTTTATGAAATTCGGTATCCGAAAACCATCTTTGAAAAAGTCTATTAAAGCAAGAACTACAGGCAAATTAAAACGTAAAGTAAAAAAGGCTGTAGTACCATTTTATGGAAAAAAGGGAACGGGAATTGTAAAGAGTCCAAAAAAAGCGGTGTACAATAAAGTTTACCGTAGGACATCTTTTAGTATATTCGGTCTTTTTAAGAAGCTACTTAAAAAATAAATTCAACATTTCTATTAAGAATCATGCAAGTTGCAACCAAAGCCGCAGGCTCGATTGCAGGAGAGTTCGATGAGCAGGTGCGGAAAGTTCCGGCTATTATGGCAATGTTAAGTTTTTTCCCGGTCTCATACTCAGCAATTGACACCTGTATTTTTCCGATTTCTTCCTTCAGTCCGAGAATTTCACCGAAGCTGCTCTCTCCAGAGTTCTGTGCTGAGTCCCCCACTATATCCTCTATTTTATATTCTCCATATTGTACTTGAGAGACACTGCTAATGTTTTTTCAGAATCAAGGAACTTTCAGGATAAGGACTCCTCAGGCATCCCTAAGGATATTCAAAGCGTTAATTTTGTGGAAATCAGAGCCTGCTGGAACTTTTAAATATTTGTAGCCATTTATAGAGTCTCAGATTTATTTCTGGAAATTTATTCTAGAGCTTCAGTCTTGAAACTTATCCCTTACTTTACTCAATTGAAAAACAAAACTTTCCGGAGAAACAAAAGTGGACGACTGGATGATTTCAACCCTTATTCTTTTCCTTGCCCTGCTTATAGTTTACCTGCTCGTTAAATACATTAAACTGAAAGGCAGGGTCGAATCCCGTGCCAGAGACCTCTACGAAGATTGGCAGGCAAGGGAAATGGAACGCCTGGTATCCGAAAGAGCCGATACTCTCTTCAGGACATGGAAACTTGATGAAGAAAAGAAAATCCGCCAGGACGCGGTAAAGAAAAGTGAAGCCGTTATCCGCGGAAAGGTCACGGAACACCTTATCCCTTATTTCCCTGACTTTGAATATAACCCCAAGGATGCAAGGTTTCTCGGGACTCCTGTGGATTTCATTGTTTTTGACGGGCTTTCCGAGGGAGAAATGAATAAGGTGGTCTTTGTCGAGGTCAAGTCCGGCAAAAACGGCGCTCTTTCCCAGAGAGAAAAACTTGTCCGGGAATGCATCAATAGAGGAAAGGTAAGCTACGAAATTATCCACAACAGAGAGTAAGTTTCCTTTGTTTCGCAATTTCCTTTGTTTCGCAATTTCCTTTGTTTCGCAATTTCCTTTGTTTCGCAATTTCCTTTGTTTCCGCAATTTCCTTACCTGCTATTTTTAAACATTCTGCCGGGGAGTGGGAGAGTTAACGGAGATCGTAATCTGCTAACTCCCGGTAACCTTCTAATCCCCTGCGAAAGAGCCAGTCAAGATACGGGCGGCAGCAAGAGCTTATCCGGTATCAGTATCATTTGTCTTTAACTTGTAAAAATGATACTCATATGGTTCCCAGGTATCTTTAATTGTCCCATCAATAACATTTACAGTTCTGTTTTCCCACAGGACGTCATACGTTCCATCAGGCACGCCGCTAATCGTTGCATTATTTGCCGTACCGTTTGCTTCAGTGAAATCGAGCATACTTGATGAAGCAACTAATTTCCTGCCTTCTGTATCCGTTAACATGTAAGCTGTAACTGCAGAAATTATGCCGCCGGGATCCGAAGTTATATTGGTCCTGCCGCTGGTCACGTTTGTTGTCAGAACTGTCCGGTTTCCTTCCATAATCCACGGCCAGACCTCTTCATATTTCGGTTTAAAACTGATCCATCCTGTATAGCTCGGGGTGCCTTCTGCATATTTATATGCATATGAAAAAACACCCTGTGCTCCGCCTAAAATTCCCATAACAATCTGGCTCACATGGCGGTCAGCTACTTTTTGCTCAGTGTCCAGGTCTGGATCTAAAGCATTTACCTCAGTAGCCTGACCAAATGCTTCTGTTGTTACATACACGGTTTTTCCTGCATCTTTCCAGTCAGGAGCATTGGCAATAAGGTTCCCGTATACCCAGGCGTGCGGGCGTTCAGGATGAAATTTCGTATAGGTGGTGAAGTAACAAACGTCCAGCCCTGGAATAAATTCTTCATCATCAGGTCCGGTTTGCATATCACCTAAATAGTCACCATTAGTCATCGGTTAAGGAATTTTCTTGCCCGAAAGCTATCGATTTTGCATAATAAGCCTATCTTAAATTTTGGTAAATTTACATGAAATCGATGCCTTTCTCCTACATACATAAAATCAAATATTTGACAAATGTTGAGGGAATTGACACAATTTGTCATGATTCTTCACTTAACCGAAGACACATGAAATAGTCACCAGCAACAGCATTGGAGAAGTAATTCTTCATGCCTGTATACATTGTGATAAGCGTTGAAGGACTTCCTTCCTCATCAGGGAAATAAACCCCATAGAAATCATCATCAGTAACACCCATATCCCTCACTTCTTTCCAGAAGCTTTCAGACTCCATCTGCGGGCCGCCAGTTGCTACCATGTATTTCGAAATTCCAAGCTGCTTGCCTCTATTAATGTTATCAGCGAACTGCTGCGGAGTTATTGAAGTGCTCCACCCGAGGTGAACAAGAGTGGCATTATCTGTTAAAAATTGAGTTCCCGTTTCCCATCCCATCATCCCGTATGGAAGAGCTGTACCGCGCGGATACGGAAATTCATTACTGGTAGAGGAGTCATTATTCGAAACAATTTGCCCGTTAGATGCCAGTACAGCAGAGGGACCAGTAATTAAAAAACAAAACAGAACTCCTAAGGTCTAAAATAGTAAATGTAAACCATCCTTATTTTTCATCTATTCCCATCCCAGTTTCTTATTTGATCACGTATGTAAGTTATTCTATAATAATTATAAAATTATATTATATTTATAATTAAAGGTGATACTCTGCTGATTAAGAGTCTATTCGAAAAACAACAATGGAATATTGTGAAAGTAAGCAACCCGTAATATTCAGTAAATATCATTCTCAAAATGAGTAAGTACTTTTCAGTGTTTTTTGTATCTCAACCCTGACATTCACTGGGGCAGATTTGCTTAAAAGCATGAAAAAGTAAACATTGAAACATTAAATACCAAGTTCAGGCAGAGATATCGTTTTATGCATATATGGATAATTCAAGTAGTAATATATTAGAGGTGTTTTGAATGTATTGTCGTTATCTTATAACAGTAAATCCAGACTCCGATAATGAATACTGTACATGCGAAGTTGCCCCAAAAAAAGGTAAGCTGCCTGCTGAAGTGATATCGAAGTACTGCAAAGGCGACTACGAAAATTGCCAAAGATTTATGTACCGTTCACGCTTGATGGCGTAATAGAGCTTTTCAGGCTCTTATTGCCTTTAACCTGACTTTTTTCTGGTTTTTTATTTCTGTTTTTGGTTCTTTTCTTCCTGTTTTTTCTTTTCTTCCTGTTTTTATGGAATTATCTGGAAAAACTCACTCTCTGAACTTCAATTAAAAAGGAAGAAGAATAGAATTATAAAGAACAGAAAAACAAAAAAAGAACAGGAAAAAACAAAAATAAAGGAGGAAAGGTGACAGGATTCTGGAATATGAAAGCCAATCCTGTCAACTGCTTATAATTTTCTCACAGAAATTTTACTTCAATTTTTTCTCGGAGTCACCGACAGTTATTGTGTAGCTAAAACTGTCAGTATTTCTCGGGAAAATTGTGAGTTCCCAGGTTCCAACTGCTCCGGATACTTTATAGGTTTCTATGTGCTCTGTCCAGTCATTTTGATAGTTTGAACCTTCCTCTATCGACCAGGTCGGGAAGTTATACCAGTCTGAGTATACAGAGACATCTTGAGTTGTTTCTACGAGGTTCATCTTTACAGGATTTGAATTGCACTTCAGGCTCGTTTCAAGAGATGGTTCTTCATCTTTTGGGGAGACACGTATCGATGAGCTGGTGCTATAAATATCAGTAGTAACTGTAATCGTTATAGGGTCTGCGGTTGTAGTGGTAAAGGTTTTTACATAAGGAACTGAAGTCTGTTTGCGAACCGTAAAGCCCAGGTTGATTTGCGGGACAGAACCATCATTTTCTTCTCCGTCAGCGTTCATTTCGATTATACTGTTGTAAGTTCCTTTCGCATCCTCAGGAACAGGAACCCGGATGGTCATGTTTGCGATTTCCCCGGCTTTTATGACTGAAGGTGCAGAGATCTCTATTATATCATCACTGAAAGCAGACTCACCATATGGAGTGCCACAATAGTCATAGCACTCATAATAGTCGTCGTATTTCGTTATTTCCGGATCGATAGTGACATCTTTGCCTGCCACATTTTTGATTTTTATCTCATACACATATTCCTTTCCAGGCTCCAAGGTATCGGAAATATAACTTGTCTGAAGCTCAAGTTTCGGACGAACAGGCACTGAAATCCCAAGGGTCATTAAATTGACATACATCTCAGTATTTTCTTCAATGTATTCAGTATCCTCGTACTCGTAACTATAAACGTCATCAGTAAAGACTATCTGAGCCTCATATTCCCCGCTTTCCGCATCCTCGGGAACATTTACTTCAACCTCAAAGTCCTGCTCCATACCCGGCTCTACAGTTACATTTGCCGGAGATATTGTAATCCAGCTTTCATCGAGGACGTTGAAACTGTAAGGTGAATTTACAGCTTTCGGGGCTACAGTGATTGTTTCACTGCCTTCGTTCCTGAATTTGACATCAACAGTTTTACTGTCTCCAGGCATGACACATATATAATTATATGTCGGGTCTATAGCATGTACGGTGTAATTTTCGCTGTCATCTACCGGCTCAGGGTTCACAGGATCTTCGCAGGTTACATTTTCGGCTATGCTTCCGCTAAGCTCAGCAGGCTGAGCGCATGCAGCCGGCATGAATACCAGGCAAAATAATAAGCTTAATAACTGAAATACTGATTTTAACATTGTATTTTCCTTCATATTCTGGCTCCTTTAATTTATCATGAGCTGATCCCATAACTCAAAAAAACGTTTTTAGATCTTGTTTTGCAGGTAACTGTTCGAGTTTCTGGATTCTGGCTTCCAATCGCACATTTTACACCCGATTGAACTCCAAACTTTACAACTTCCAAACATCTTTATAACTTCTACCACCAGAGTCTCTAACAATCGATACTGTAGTTGATTTTACTGAGATAACTGATTGAAACCAGAGAGCATGCCCAGTGCTGCTGAAAATAAGATGCAAAAAGCCTGATGATGGTCCATCTTCTTATTGGAGAGTATGAGGGCTAAACTGAAAAGCGATTTTGCTATGAAACCCGCAAAAAGAAATCCTGTCAGCCGTAAAAACGTATCAAAAAATATCAGATGGGTGCTCACGCTTTGGTGATATACTCGTACCTGACATCTGCTCTCGTGATTTTCGGCAGTTCTCCCCACATGCCAATGTACTCACCCTGAATCACAAGTGCGCCTTTTATTCCCGGGATCCCTTTCACAGCCTTAAAAGAAGACTCCACAGATTCCTTTCCAATTCCCACCTCATTTCCAAGTGCCGTTGCAGCCGCATCTGCAAGAGAAACATCATCAGAAAACACTGCAGCCGCATCTGCCGTTCCGAAGCTGATTGAAGGCCCGACGGTTCCTGCTGAGGTGCATACACCTGTTATGGAGTTTCGCGGCTCGAATACAAGCCCCAGGTTTTTGATGGGAGACTGCCCGGCATAGATCCCGACCACAACAGGCCTGTCATTTATAAGTGCAATATCTCCGCCATTATCGACTATAGCGTATTTTGCTCCGGCTTTTACCATTGCTTCCACTGCAAGGGCAGAGATTGTACCTGCAACTGCACTCATTGGCCCTATTCCCATGGTGTTTCCTGCTTTTACCATCCTCCTGACGACCTCTGGGGCATTTTCCGGGCATTCATAAGGTTCAAGTGTGAGCTGAAAATAAGGGTCGGAAAGGATATAGGTTTCAAGAATTGCCCTGTGGGTACGGATAGCCTCTTTTGCGGCTTCTATGTGAGCCTTGTCGCAGGCTGAGATAGTAACTATGGTTTCCTTGAGCTGGAAGTGTTCTTTTATCGGGCTTCCGGCAGGTTCTGTAGCAGGTTCTTTTATGGGTTCTGGCATGCTGGTCTACATGGATTTATTGCTTAAAAAAGAAATGCTTTTCTGAGACGATCTCTCAGTCCGATAGAAAAAACTTGTACACCAGCGCTGAGATATAGGTAATGAGAATATTCTATTTTCCTAAAAGGGTTTCTAATTTCAAATTGTATCGGAACCCCCGCCAGCTTGTCTGGCGGCACTACCCAAAAAGAAGAAAAAGAGATTTTTGGCGGCCTTTTTAAGCATGCCGCCTTTTTAGCTGTTTCTTTTTAGCTGTTTAATTTACTTTTATTCTGATTTAAGCCATTTTAGAAAGGTTAGAACTGCAGCTTTTTCATCCTTTCCACAGCTTCTTTAATCCTTTCAACCGGCTTTGTCAGAGCGAACCTTATGTAGCCCTCACCGGCGTCTCCAAAGCCCACACCCGGAGTTGCTACAATTCCGGCTTCTTCGAGAAGGAGTTTTGCAAAACTTATTGATGTGAAGCCTTTCGGGACCGGAGCCCAGACGTAAAATGTGGCTTTAGGCGGCTTTACTTTAAGGCCCATTGCAGTGAGTCCTTCGATAAGGGCATTCCTTCTCTCTTCGTAGATTTTGTTTGTCTTATCAACGCAGTCCTGGGAGGATGTGAGAGCTGCAATGCCTGCAATCTGGATCGCGTCAAAGACGCCTGAGTCAACATTGGACTTAACTTTCCCGAGACCTTTTATGAGAGCCCTGTTTCCTACAGCAAAACCGAGCCTCCAGCCGGTCATGTTATAGGTTTTTGAGTGGGAGTAAAGTTCCATGCCGATATCCATTGCCCCTTCGGCTGCAAGGAAAGAAGGAGCTTCATACCCGTCATAGGTCATCTGAGAGTAAGCATTGTCGTGCACGGCAATGATGTCATGCTTTTTACAGAACTTCACGACCTTTTTGAAAAAAGCCATATCAGCAGTTGCTGCAGTAGGGTTGTTAGGGTAGTTAAAGAAGAAGAGCTTTGCCTTTTTCAGGACATCTGCAGGGATTGAGTCAAGGTCAGGAAGGAAGTTGTTTTCTGCCTTTAATGGCAATGGGTAAGGCTCTCCTCCCGCAAAAAGAGTCCCTATCTTATATACAGGGTACCCTGGCTCGGTATAGAGTACGACATCTCCCGGATTAATAAAAGCGAGAGGGATATGTGCTACAGCTTCCTTTGACCCTATGAGAGAAAGGACTTCGGTTGCAGGGTCAAGCTCTATTCCTTTATATTTCTTACACCATTCAGCCGCAGCCTTCCTGAACTCGGGCATCCCGGCATATGAAGGGTACTGGTGCGTTTTCGGGTCGCAGACAGCTTTCTGCATGGCCTCAACAATGTGAGGGTGTGTAGGCAGGTCGGGATCTCCCACGCCAAGGTCTATTACGTCCACTCCCTTGGCAATCATTTCATCCTTTGCTTCATCGATAGCTGCAAAAAGATATGGGGGTAATGCGTTTATGCGGTCTGAATACATTGGAAAAGTCACCTGAATATGAATTTACAGTGTGTAATTCTGCATAATTACGGCAGTGGGGATATTAAAAGGTATGGTTAATATATCCTTCTTTACCCCTTATATTAACAAATTATTTTGTAAAAAATACCAAATTTGCTTATGGGGCTAATACATGGATGAAGTAAATGTATGTGGGTTACGCATCGCATTCGAACGGAAGGGCGAGGGACCACCGCTCGTGCTCCTTCACGGAGCTCTCAGTGACAGCAGGATGTGGCGCAGGCAGCTTGATGAGCTCTCCGATGAGTTCACAGTGGTGGCCTGGGATGCTCCCGGGTGTGGACGCTCGACAGATCCGCCGGAGACTTTCCGTTTACCTGATTTTGCAGATTGTCTTGCTGCATTTATCAAGGAAATCGGCCTGGTAAAACCTCACGTTCTCGGTCTTTCATTCGGTGCCGGACTTGCACTTGAACTCTATCGTCGTTACCCCAATATCCCGAGGACTCTCATACTGGCTTCGGCTTATGCCGGATGGGCAGGATCCCTTCCACCCGATGTAGTGGAAGAACGCTTGCAGCAGGGGCTTCAGCAGTCAAGATTGCCTCCAGAGCAGGTCGTTGAGAAATGGATTCCAACACTTTTTACGAAATCAGTGCCTGTAGAGGTAATCAACGAGACTGCGACAATCATGTCCGAATTCCATCCAGCTGGAATGAGAGTTATGCTGCTCTCCTTCGCTGAGGCTGATCTTCGTGACGTGCTTCCGACCATCAAAGTACCCACACTGCTACTGTACGGTGAGGCCGATCAGCGTTCTCCTCTTAATGTTGCCGAGAGCCTGCACGCCAGGATTCCATCATCGAAGCTTGTGGTCATACCCGGCGTCGGCCATGAGTGCAGCCTTGAAGCACCAGAGATTTTCAATGCCGAGGTGCGCAGCTTTCTTCAAGCGAATAAGAAATAAAAGGTATGGAATATTAAAGAAGTCAGATGAAAAGGATTTGTGTTATTGACTTTCCAAGAAAAAGCAATAACATTACAAAGTTTTATAAGGTTTTATTGTAAATTTTTTAGTATGTCTAAATTTAAAACTGTTTTTCTAAGTTTTATTGCATCTGAAATATTTATCATAATTATAGAATTAACGTTTGGAATTCCACTTAATGCCTATTATTACCTTGACCTTAATCTTACAAAACCGGCTGATGTTACTTTTCCACTTCTGCTGAGCAGCGATGAACAGGCTGGATCTACTGAAAAGATACTCTTTTTAAAAAGTTTAGTCGGCGTATTATTATGGCTGCTGACGTCTCCTGCACTTTTGATCGCAGTTGTAGTTTACATTTTAGCACCTGACGAAGAAAGTAGTCTCGGAGTGAATTCGTACATCCATACACATTAACATCTGGTGTTATTGTGTAAACAATTTTTTCCCGGAGGCTGTCTTAAAGATTAAAGAAAAATACAAGCACATGCAGCCCTTACATAGCATTGTTCACGCAGTTTTGCCACGGATCAAAAATACAGGAGGAATGATTTGACGGTTACCAATGAAACTTTAAAAATCATTAAACAGCGCAGGAGTATCAGAAGTTTTAAAGATGAACAGATAAGGGAGGAAGAATTACAGGCGGTACTTGAAGCCGGGCTGTACGCTCCTAACGCCGGAGATCAGGCGTGGCATTTTACAGTAGTCCAGAATAAAGAACTGCTGGACAGGCTGAATCTTGCAGCTAAAGAAGCCGCTACACAACTTGATATTGAACACTTAAAGCAGATGGGGAATAATGAGGGGTTCAACTGTTTATACGGCGCACCGACATTAATCATAGTTTCTGGAGATGAGCGTTCGCCCGTACCTCTCGATGCGGACTGCGCCGCCGCTACTCAGAATTTGCTGCTCGCCGCAGAATCTATAGGGCTTGGGTCGTGCTGGATTTTCTTTGTTCTGTTAGCTTTTTATTCACAACAGGGGTCAGAGCTGCGAAAAGAGCTGAAAATACCTGAGGGCTACAGGCCTTACTCTTCGGCTGTGCTCGGGTATAAGAAAGCTGCAGTTGTCAATGTGCAGGAACGGAAGCCAAACCTCATTACATATATAAGATAACTTTAGCTGAAAAGGAAAGTTCTTTTTGCTCCTGAAGGCATAAAATGTGCCCTTTACTATATCAACGGATTTCAGGAAAAGAAAGACCACCTGAACAGTGAAAGATTACCTGAAACTTAGAAATACCCGGCTCAACAAAAAAAATGAGAAAGAATTCGTTAAAAAACACTTTAAACAGTAAAATAAACCGCTTCAGGCAGTATAATCATTCTATATACTGCTTTTACAGTTTCAATTTCAGCTTTTAAGAACCTCTACATCCAGATCGGCGTTAATGATATAATCAAAACTGATTACCTCATCCCATTTATACTGCATAAACACCGATTGGAAGCATACCCCTATAATTTTCCTTTTATCCGAACCTTCAAGAACCTTTTCTGCAATTTCTTTAACTTTTTCCGAGCCCGGACTGGTCTTTGGCATCGCAAGCCCGCCGAGCAGGACAACAGCATTCGCATGGGCATCCACGGTTCCTCCGAGCTGCATTCCCTCTGGGGTCATGGAAATTGACCTGGCTTTTTCAAAGTCCAGATTGGGGATAAAAGCAAGTTTCCGGTCTCTCACCACAAAACCCAGAAGTTCGGCAAAAGGCGTACAAAAGCCTGGAGTCCCAACGAATGTGATCTTTTCTACTCCGTCCATAAGGCCCTTGAAACTATTCAGGATGCCTCCTACGCCCTGCGAGGTATTTATTATCTGCATGAAACTCTTCTCCTTTGATCTTTCATTAAATGCTACTGCTTTTTGACCACTTTCTGTCTGGCATCATCTACTTCCACAATAAGATTGGAGACATTCCCATAAATAAGTTGAGATTTGCCATGCTCGATACAGGAGAGCAGATTTCCCATAATAAAGCAGAGAAAGAATAAAAACAAGAGAGCAAAAATGATGGAAAAAATTCCAGTAAGTCAGGAGAAAAATCCTGCAAAAATGAACTGAAGAAGAATGAGAAAAGGCAAAAGCCCTCTCAAACTTTTCTGATTCCGAAGGATTCCAGCAGGATTTCTGGATAGAGCCCGCCGCTTGAAATTGTTTTTTTGCTCTTAAGGTCGTTTACTGTTACCCTTGCAGGGGCAAACATGCCTGCGTCAACTTTGAAGAAGTCAAAGTTTGCTGCCTTGAAGGTCTGGTAGAAGGGCTTTCCGAAATCGCTTGAGGTTGTTGAGGGTACTTTCTTTACAAAGTCTTCAAGTTCAGCCAGTTCGCCTTCGAAGCGGACGGTATAGTTGGTTTCGCCGCAGTAAATAACACAGTCATTGGTTGACCCCATGCACTGAACATCGTTTCCAACTACAGGGGCAATAGGGGCAATTCCATACCCGCTCTTGATGCAGTTGATGTCAAAACCAATGGATTCGAGTTTGTGTATACCGGTTTCAACGACGCGGGCGGAAATCTGGACAGAACCAGCAATGGAAGATGTAGGTGCAACAGCGATCATGATGTTTTCCGGGTCTACGCTGCAGTGTTTTGCAATATACTCGACAACTTTCTCATCTGGGAGCTTGTCGGATTCCATGACAAGGACCGCAGCTTCGAAATCGTCTTCGTACCCTATTTCTTCATAGAGCTCTCTGGGCTTTAAGCCGAGTGCACGTGCAGGTCCTGAGCCCATCCCGAAGTAGCCTCCAACTGAGATTCTCCAGCCTGCATACTGGGAAGCCATACAGGCAATGACCGGGTTGTCGGTTGCTACCTGGATAGCAGGCCAGTTAATGCCGTTGAGGTCAAAAGTGCTGTATTTAAGGTCAGCAAGGTCGGCAAGGCAGAGTCTTGCAAGGTACATTCCTGCTTCGTATCCTCCCTCGGCTTTAACTCCACAGTCAATGATTGTGGCGCCGTTTTCAAGCTTGCTTACTTCTGTTTTCAGGTCTTCGCTCCAGTCGAGCATCTCTTCTATGACGTATGAGCCCATTTCGTTGACGCTTATCAAAATATCACCTGTTTATCAGTCAGAGGATTTTTTATTGAAATTTTTCGAACTCGTTTATTGATCTGCCTGCAGACAGGAATTTACTGTAAAGCAGATCATTGATCAGATGGCTGGCTGCCAGACGGGCTAATTTTTCCCGGCCAGAAGTTTGTCCTGCCAGATGAGTATTATTCAGGAAATCCGGTATCACATCGAATAATCAGGAACCACATCAAATAACCGGTACCAAATAGAATAATTAAGTACCGGAGAGTAAAGTAACGAATTTTGGATAACTGAGCCAACTCGTTAAGGTTGTTCCCTGATTTGCTATCCGTATAAGGAAGAATCCAATATATAGATACTGTTATAATATTTTAATTAAGTAATAATGGTCTGCTGGATAATATATCCATCAGATTATGAAGATTCGGTCATTTTTTCGGACAATACTATCAACGGCAAGCCCTACCTCATCTCCTTTTTCAGCTTTTTGCAGGCTTATGCCTTTTTTCATAAGAGAGCAGACCTGCTGTTTCAGATAAGTGGTGCTTCCTTCGATCAGGATTTCGTCTCCTACCGCAAGCCCTTCTTCAAGCAGTTTTATTGCCGCTGCCTGCTGTTTGGGATAATAATTCTCAACAACTCCCGCAGCCCTGCGCTTTTTCTCTGAGGAGTTCATGCCTTTTTCAGGAGAGAAACTTTCCAGACCCGGAACCCCAAAGTAAAAACCAGTAGAAAAGCCCCTGTTATATACCGAAGCCAGTTCAGATTTCCATGCCTTAACTTTTTCGCGGGTATAAGTGCCTTCTTTACATGCATCAATTGCTTCCCTGTAGCAGCGTGAGACAGCTTCCAGATATCCGGGGTCACGCAGCCTGCCTTCTACCTTAAAAGAGTCTATTCCGGCTTTAAGAAGTTCCGGAATATGTTCGATCATACATAAATCTTTTGCACTGAGAAGGTATTTTCCCCTGCTTTCCATGATAAGCCCGTTTTCCCCATGCAGCTCCCACTCCCAGCGGCAGGGCTGTGTGCATTCCCCGCAGTTTCCGGATTTTCCCAGAACATACGCCGATAGGTGGCACCTTCCCGATACTGCCATGCACATTGCACCGTGGACGAAAGTTTCTACTTCTATCCCGCTCTGCTGCTTGATTTTTCGGATTTCATCCAGAGAAAGTTCCCTTGAAAGCACTATGCGCTCTGCTCCAAGGGTTCTGTAAAACTCCGCAGCCTCGTGGTTTGTAACGTTTGCCTGCGTGGATATATGTATTCTGAGCCCGGCTTTGCGTGCTTTCAGGATTACAGCCGGATCCCAGGCGATAACCGCATCTACCCCGGCTTTTGAGGCTGCAGCAATCACTTCATCAGCTTCCTCAAGCCTGTCTTCATTTACTGTTGAATTCACAGCGAGATAGGCTTTTAAGCCCCGTGTTTTAACCTCAGAAACAAACTCCCCCAGGTCTTCAAGAGTGATCGATTTTGCTTTTGCCCGAAGGCTGAGCCTGTCAGTTGAGAAATAAACCGCGTCGGCATATTTATAACAGGCTTCAAGCCCTGAAAGGTTTCTGATGCCCATTATGAGTTCCGGGACTGGAAGATTATGCATGAGAAAAGGAATGCCTGAACTCTAATTTAAAAATATCTTCATCGCATCTGCCACTTTCCTGCATGTATCAGTCTCATAAATAAAAATAAGAAATGTAAACTTTTCATACTTTGCAAAAGGATAACCAGGTTGACGGAAAACTTTATATAAATGTACTGCATTTTTTAAAAATGGGGATAAAGTAAGACTTAATAGAGAAAAATTCTGTGTATAGACTAAAAAACGAAATATAGACTGTTAAGGTCTCAAATATGGGGGAATATTAAAATGGAATATGAACTCGAAGAAGTCGAAAGAGATTATGTGGAATTCCGAAAGGAAATGGGAGAAGAATAAAAAGAAAAATTCAGTGCATTGAAAAATGCATAACGATTACACCTTAAAATTTAACCAATATTTTTTCTATTTTTTAATTTTGAGAACATAACTGTTCTTAATTATTTCTTAATCATAAGAGGCAAGTTTTGATTATGCTACTTTTATTCCAGAAAAGATATACCTTTTCATGAGAACTTACTATGTATGCAGATTAAAGGAATTGCCCGTGATACTCTTGATTTTATACTTGGAGCCAGCAGGTCAATGTCTCCTGAAGAATTTGCCGGGCTTTTGCAGGAAAAGGATGGAATAATTACCGAGGTGCTTATTCTTCCCGGAACCGAGTCAAGTGATACAAACGCAGTCCTCAGGCTTTATATGATGCCGAACATAAAAGCAGCAGGTTCGGTCCACAGCCATCCCGGTCCCAACCGAAGGCCTTCTGAAGCTGACCTGCGCCTCTTTTCGAAAACAGGAAACTGTCATATTATAGTGGGCAGCCCTTATAACAGACAGAGCTGGACCTGTTACGATAGGGAAGGAAATGTAAGAGAACTTCCTGTCCTTGATGTAGAATTCGAAGAGGATGAAGAGATTTAAGATAGAGATTATCCCAATAAGCTTCGAGTTCCATCTTTTTACTCCAAAATATGATAAAGGTAAATGGAACAACTATTATATTTTTTCTGTGATTGAAAACCCATTGAATTTGAAGAGGATACTGTTTTTTGATTAATCACAGTATTTTTTGTAACAGCAGTTATTCCAGCAGATATCCTGAAAATTTGAGTTAGTGTTTTGCTCTGGTTATCTGAAAAGTTTAACGAGTTGCCACCCAGTACACATACCATATTTTTTAGATGATGCCGCAAAAAGCAGCTTTTTCTCTGTACCTGTCTGCTGCCTTCCTTATTGCCTACCAAAAACATTTTATTTACATATACACATTATTTATGGGATACATCCTGCACCTTATTCAAAGGCAGGTGTTTTTAACTCAAAGGTTGTATCCGGGAAACATATCTGGAACTCAAGGTCCAGATAGCCTTCACGTATCTGGAGGTAGTAATCCTAATGCCTACATGCCAAGACTGCAGATTTTATACGGCTATTGATGAGATAAAAGGCGAATGTTTCAGCCTCGGATTTGAAGTACGCGGAAAAACCGATTCCAAGAAGTGCCCGGAGCGGGCTTTCAGACCAAATAAAGGTCCCAAATCGAAAAAAGCCGGAGCGGAAAGGTACTGAAATGAATAGAGGATTGGGGACGAAAAAATCTCGTTAAATGAGGTTGAAAGTGTAAAAATATTAATTAGCCTCCAGCTGGACAAAACGCCGGAAAGCGCTAATAAACCTTTTTTCTGCTTGCCGGAATCAAACGATACCAGATTAATTCCCATTCAATATTTTCTTTTTGTGTCTGTTTTTACCTTTACACAGTTTTTATGCTGATTCTGTTATATCCCATGCTTTTAATTTCTCTTCAGCCGTTTTGTTTATCCTTATCAAAACCGTCACTTTCTTCATCTTTTTTATTGCCATATACAGGAATCGCGAATGCAAAGGTACTCCCCTTACCGGGCATGCTCCTGAACCAGACATACCCCCCATGAAGGTTAACAATCTGCTTTACCAGAGAAAGGCCAAGTCCGGTTCCCTGAGATGTCTTTGAGGAAAAGGCATCAACCTGGCTGAAGGGCTTGAAAAGTTTGTGCTGGTCTTCGGCTTTTATTCCAATTCCTGTATCCGTAACTGTTATTTCTGCCAGTTCTCCTTTTCTCTTTGCTTCTATCTTTACAGGGTTGTTTTCATAGGAGAATTTTATGGCATTATCCACAAGGTTATACATTATCTGAACAAAACGGGCTTCATCAGCACGGATACTAGTAAGGTCTTTATCCACATCGATTTCAATTTTAATGTTTTTACGGTCTGCGATCGGGGACAGAAGATTTTTTACCGCATTCAGCTTGTCAGCAAGTCCAAACTCTTTATAGTTAAGCTCCATTTTTCCTGCTTCCACTTTGGAAAGATCAAGAATACCATTTATCAGGTTAAGAAGATGCTTTCCGCTCTTTGAGATATTGGCAACGTACTTTAGCTGCTTTTCATTCAAAGTTCCAAAAATCTGTTCATATAGAAGGTCTGAGAATCCTATGATTGAGTTGAGTGGAGTTCTAAGTTCATGGCTCATATTTGCCAGGAACTCGCTCTTGGTACGATTCGCGATTTCTGCGATCTGTTTTTCCTGAAGAAGTTTTTCAATTGCTTTCTTTCCAGTAATATCCCTGCATGTCTCCAGAACGCCAATGATCTTCCCATTCTCATCAGTAACCGGGTTGGCCTGGACGAACCAGGAGTTGCCGTCTTCCGAGACAAACTCCCCTGAATCTTTGTTTCCGGTTTCAAAAACCTTTTCAAGCTTCAGGTATTCGAATGAAGTGTCGCTTATGCCCTGAATACTTTTAAGGTGTTTTCCCTTTGCCTTTTCAAGGTCCATATTCATATGTTTGAGGGCGGCTTTGTTTGCCCAGATGATCCTGAGTTGAGGGTCTACAAAAATAACCAGTTCATTTAAAGAATCAAGAAGGACTTTTTTTTCCCGCTCCTGTGCCTTCAATTCCTGCTCAGCAATGTCGATTTCATTTAACATCCCGTTAATTTCCTTTGAGAGGCGGTAGAGTTCATCGTTGTCCTTGAGGGGCAGTCTTTTAGACAGATCTTTTTCGGACCTGACTTTTGTAACAAAATTATCTATCTCGACAAGCCTCGAAACAAAAAGATCGTCAAGTACAAGCTTAACTCCGATGCCTGTCACAAGTCCGATAAATATAAGTAAAAAATACATATAATTCAGGGTTATTTCGCTGTTCACATAAAGATCTCTTGGAAATTCAGCCCTCATAATCAGGGCAGGCTGGCGTGAAACATCCTCCAGTACAAAATATCCTGCTATTCTCTTCTCACTGAAGGGATCAACAATAATCCTGCCCTGGAAATCAGAAAAATTTTGACATTCTGCGTAAATATCAGAAGGCATATATCTGTCGACCCTGTACATCGAAATTGAAGAATAGGTAATATCTTCGAAATCATACAGAAGAACACTGTCAAAATATCTCCCAAAAATTAAAGTGCCCTTTACAGGTCCTTCATAATTTGTTCTAAGAATCGGATGGCAGGAAATAAACATGGGGTTTTCATCAAGCAAAACGCATCCGCTTTTATTATCATATCTGGATTTTGTAAAAAAAGGACCTTTTTCAACCATTCCAAGAAGCTCTTCTGGAACGGGTTTTTCCTCGCCGGTAGATAAATCTACCGATTTTGTATAAACAACCGATCCTGTATCATTCACAAAAATCATAACATTAACGTTGAGTCCATAAAGAGTTTGATTTTGAAGGTTCGCAGTTATGTACTCCTGGTTTTTATCCTCGATGAAACGGTAAGTATCGTCCCAGCATGCCCAGTCCCGAACCATGTTATCAAGATATTTTTGTTCGGTATAAATCGCGTTATGTACCTTATCTACATTCTTTGATGTATCAACCTGTTCAAGCTCCAGAAAGTTTGAAAGCTGTATTTTATAAGTAAACGCAAATGTAGCGGTGAGAACCGCAAAAATTAAAATAGTTATTATAAAAACCTTCTTACTAATATCTATTCCAAACACCCCATATGACAGATAAATAAAAGCTAAAAACAATAAGTATTAACAACATTAAAAAGGAAAGATAAGTATATAAGATTGAGTCGACATTAAAAATAAATTTAAGTTAGAACACTGCTTATTTTTCGAATTTCACTATTAGATCAGATACAAAAAAATTAGTATTGATTTAAATAGTCATTAATAAAAATTTAATTATATTCAATGAAAAATCTGTGCCCATCTCAAAACAGAGTTTGGGTCCCTTATTTACTTATTCATAAGGACTCTGAATGTTAGAAGTAGTTGCAAATGGTTCCTGTTTTCCGGCTCTGGTAAGTTCCAAAGATATATATCCAATAAGGCGGCTGGCTGAATTGCTGGTGACTGAACATTAGGCTTCGGATGTGACCTCAAGGACTTCCTGGGCGATCTGGATGAGCCTGAACCAGGTGTTAAGGGCAGAGCGCAGGGAAACTGTATCTTCGGCTCTAACCGTGAGTACAAGGTGGTCTGCGTCTTCAAGGGTTACCCCTATCCTTGACCTTTCGGAGAAGTTATCATTAAGCTCTGGAAGGACAGCCTGATAGATCTTTTCGGCAGTCTCGGTTTCAAATGTAAATTCTGCAGAAAGTTTCAAAAAATTCCTCCTGGGAAGAAACTGACATTTAATGTTTTAAGCAATTCTTAAACTGATCTCACTCAAACTAACTATACATTCCAATTTTATCTTTAACAGATTCATTACGAGAGGCAGTGTCCATATATTTCTATAAAATTACGAATTTTAAGATGTTTGTGAGTCAAGAATTCGAAAGCACTGGATTAATTACACATGCCATATCCAATAACTTGACTTTGAATTTACAGGAAATTCGCTACAATGCCCATATACAAAAGTAACTTTTTTGCTACACTTATCTTTTTACTACACTTATCTTATCCCTGAGGTCCCACTGATTATTTCTCAGGCATTATAAGCATCGTAAAGCTGCCATACCCATATAATTGTCCATATTAAAAAGCCAGTCCCTATAATATGCATGGCTCCAGTAACTATGAAAGCTATCCAGATGCAAAGTGCCTTGAAAATATGTCCCTTTACAAGCTGGCCCAGACCGGGTATGAAAAAAGAAAACAGGGCTGGAATTCCATGTGTTCTTCTACAATAGTTCATAGAATTTACCTTTTTAAGAATTCGCCTTTTTAAGAACTCATCTTTTTAAACACTTAATGAGATAGCAGATATAAATAACCTGACCTGAATGAACCTTCCTTTTTTAATTCATGTTTCTTAGTCTGTACTCAGCAGACCTGCACTATGAATTTGATATTTAGTAAGAGAGTTTTTGGACACCATGTTAATATGAATCAGTCCTAATATATTTTCAGTCATGTGTTTACGTTCTAAAATATAGATTTATAGTTATCAGGGGTAGAATTTATGGAACGAAATAAAGAGCTTAACCTTACTGAGATTACTACCGAATGGAATAATTCCTATCTTTTCAGCACGAGGGAAGATGCCTCAGAAAAGCTTGGGTCGTTAAAAAAGAAATCCGAAGAAATAAATAAGACTTTCCGCCAGGAATTTGAGAAATTATCCGGGTCGGTTTTACTGGATTACCTGGAAGTTGAAAAAGAATTTTCAAAATCTATTGATGTTCTCTATATTTACGCGTATACTCAGCTAACTAAAAACGTAAACGAACAGTTTTTTAATTCTCTTCTCGCAGAATCTCAGGATCTGATCACAGAACATAAAAAAGCGAGCGCATTTGCAACCGTGAAAATGACCTCACTCAGTAAAGAAGAGTGGGACAGGCTATTTTCTGAAGACTCCGGGCTTGAGATTTATCGGCCTTACCTTGAAGCAAACTATATGAGGTTTATAGAGCACAGGCCAGTTGATGAAGCGCAGGCTGTATATCTTGCAGAGATCGAAAATCAGCGCATGAAACTGGAAACTGAAGCACTTTCAAGGATCACCAATAAAGTCACTATGGCAGGGAACATAACCCTTGAGAGCGGGGAAGAGTTTCAGGTCAATTCTCAGTCCTACAATACTCTGCTTTCAATAGACCAGAGTAGGGAAAACAGGAAAAGATGTTATGATAAAAGGTTTTACCACCTGATAGGTGAATCCGATTCAATGGCTTCTCTCTACTCTGAAAAAGCCCGGCTTGACGACCTTATCGCAAAAGAACTGAAATACGAAGATTATTACGAATCCAGCCTGTACAGCTTTTACCTCACAAAGAAACAGGTTGATGAGATGAACTCTATTTTTAAGGCAAGGAAAGATGTATTCGAGGAATATAACGAGTTCAGGAGAAGAAAGCTAGGGATTGAAAAGCTCAGGCCGTACGACCTTATGCTCCAGTTGACGGACCAGCCCTCTAAAAATTATACTTATGCAGATGCTGTAAAGGAGATTCAGAAATCCTATTCCGGAATGGATCCCCGTTTCAACGAGATTTTTCTGAAAATGGTGACCGGAAATTTCATAGATGTATACCCTGACCCGGAGCACGGAAAACAGCCAGGGGGTTACTGTTATGGTCTCTTTGCCCTGAAGTCTCCAGCTCTGATTTTTATGAACTATAACGGCATTATCAGTGACCAGAAGACCCTTACTCACGAACTCGGGCACGGAATTAATTTCTATCTGATGGGCAATTTCACGGATTATTTATATTGCTCAGGCCAGATCTACGAAATGGAGGTTCCTTCCACTTTCAATGAAGAGCTTTTTGTTGATTATATAATTGAAAATTCCGATAAGGAAACTGCAGTTGCTGTGCTTGCCCAGCATATAGGCGAGTACCAGAATTATTTTACCCGCCAGCCCATGATCACTGAATTCGAGTATCAGGCTCACATTCTCTGCGCTGAAAAAGGGAAAGCCAGTGGAGCTGAACTGAACGCCCTCTGGACAGATCTTTCAAAAGAGTATAGAAGTGAATCTGTTGAATATTACACAGAAGATTCTGCAGAATGGACCTACATCAACCACATTTACCTTACAAATAACTACTATACTTTCAACTATGCGATTTCAAAGGCAATAACCCTCTCCCTCTTCAAACAGTACAAAGAAAAGCCGGAGTTCTTCAATAAAAACTACATTGACTACCTTTCTTCAGGTTCGACAATGCCTCCTGAAGAAAAACTCAAAAAATACTTCGGGATTGAAATTAACAGGCAACTCTTTGAAGACGCTATGGATATTGTGATGTTAAGAATCCAGGAGCTGAACAAGCTGGAAAACGGATGATTTCCTCTGATATCTCTTTACTAATTTTTCTTATTTTTCTTCATTTTATTGCGGGAAAGGCCGCTCTCTTTCGTCGAGCGGGATAAGAAAGACACTGTAAACGAGTAAAGTTATATGGAGGAGATATTTATAAATCAGCACTCTTAGAAATGTTCTCGTTACTAAAACCAGAAGTATTTTCATTCAGGCGTTATATGCATCATAAACCTGTGCAATCCAGACGACAAATCCAATTAAAAATCCAATTCCTATGACACCCATAAATAAGCTGACCAGCAGGGCTGCCCAGATGCCCACTGCCTTGGATACATGCCCTTTTACAAGCTGACCCAGACCAGGGATGAAGAAAGAGAAAAGTGCGGGAACTCCATGTGTTTTTCTGTAGCTCATAAATCTGCCTTTCTTATTGTTTTTCTTATTGTTTTCTTACTGTTTTTCTTATTGTTTTCTTACTGTTTTTCTTATTGTTTTCTTACTGTTTTTCTTATTTCATTATATCTGAGGTTCTGGATATAAATGTCTTCTGACGGCCTCTGGTATTTTCAGCGGCTTCAGGCAGCTTGCAGCTATACCTTAATTTTTCTTCTTTCCGGACCATCCCTGAAGCCGGTTCCCTTTAAAGAACTCTTTGTTATTTCTTCAAAATATAAGCCAAGATTAATATATATGGTAATATTTAATCACTGCTATAATCTTGCTTCGGCTTAATAAATGCAAAACTAAGAATCTGCAAAGCGTGAAGCGTCAGTTATAGTCTCTAAAGAGAGTGCTGAATGCCTAATTTATAAATTAATATAGGAAACCAGAGTTGAATATAAAATTTTAATTATGCCATACTCTTGAATAAAATCCTGAAACCGATTTTTCCTCACGATAAAATTGATTTTTTTTCAGTAAAAACTGACCTCTCATGCTCATTTGCAGGATTTTCGGAGTCTCTATATGGACGAGAAGGATAATAAAAAATCAATGTTGGACAATGTTAAGACTTTATGGAAATCATTACCGGAAGCCATAAAATTACTTGGTACTATCTTGAGTATAGCTATTGCTCTTAAAGTCCTGTTCCCTGCGTCAACTTTAGGAATCGATTCTTTTAATGCAGGGCCTGAAATTATCGAGCCAGGGGAAATTTCCGTTTTAAGCTGGGAAGTTTCAGGTGCAGATAATGTTACTTTAGAGCCAGGTTTCGGTGCCGTAAACTCAAACGGGTCTTTGTCCGTATCTCCTTCTGAAACAACAACCTATAAATTGATAGCTTCAGGAGACGGAAAAGAAAAAATAGCTATGTGTACGGTTAAGGTTGAAGAAGAGGATCTGCTAATCAGTTCTTTTGATGCAAGTCCGGACTCTATCAAACCAGGAGAAAGTGCTGTCCTGAACTGGCATGTTTCAGGGGTTTCAAACGTTACTATAGAACCTGATGTAGGAACTGTGGAACCTGCCGGAACATTGAATATATCTCCCTCAACTACCACGTCATACAAACTTACAGCTTCAAAAGGAGATAAAGAAGATGTGGCTTATTGTACGGTTACAGTTGAAGAAACTCCTCTGCCTCCTGAAGAAAGCATTACATCTGAGGACAAGAATACTTTGCTCCCATCAGAGGATCCAGCTCAGGAAGAAGAGTCAACATCAGAAGAACCGGCTTCAGAAGATTTGCCTTCAATTGTTTTCTTTAATGCGGACCCTGACGCTGTTGTCAAAGGAGAGAGTTCCAACTTAACCTGGAGCGTCTCCGAAGCTATGGAAATTTCCATATCTCCGGGCATAGGAGAGGTAAGTCTTACCGGCAGCCAGCGCATATTCCCCGACGAAACCACAACTTACACCCTGACAGCTACTAATGAGGCAGGTAGTGTTACTGCCAGCAAAGTTGTGTATGTTGAAGAGCCTTCCGCGTCAACATCTCCTGTAGCTATAGTTACTCCAGAACAGGTCTCCCCGGTTAACGGAGAAGAATTCGATAATTCTACGGCACAGGCTGCACTCAAGTGGAAAACTGTTTCGGGTGCTGCAAGCTATACGGTAGAAATCGACTTTTATGATTCAAGCACGGGTAAGTGGCTATCAGAATCTTCAGGGTCCGATGTAGTTTCCGGGATATCTGGAACCAGCTACTCTTTTGAGTTTATGGATGGCGTATCTCAGTACCGCTGGCGAGTCTGGGCTGTAAGCCCTGAAGGTGATGAAAGCAGCAAGAGCGGCTGGTGGACTTTCAGTTCGCAGTCTGTCCCCGGCACAGAAGCTGAAAGCGCAGAAACTGAAGGTACTGAAGGTATATCCACAACATAACTTTCTCCCCGGACTTTTGCATGGTTTTTTGAGTTAATAACCGGATATCTCCGGTTAATTCTTTTAGCACTTTTTGTACTCCTTTGTGCTCATTTTTCTGTTTTAGAGGGTTATCTTAGAGATTCAGAATTTAAAGACTCGGAATTGGAGGCAAAAAGTGCTTACAGGTTTGAAAAGGCTTATATTCTCAGGTCCGGAAAATACATTAAGATCATCTCCTTCTATAGAGGTTGATTTTCCTTAAATACGTATTCAGATAATAATTAAACTTCGACAAAACTGATCCCTCAAAATATACAATGACCATGATCCGCAAAAAACAAACTGAAAAGTCCTATGAATGGGACCCTCCGGCTCCTTCAACAGTTTATATCAAAATAAAGAATATCCCTTATGAAACCTTTAAAACAGGGCTGAATCAGGGGCTGGTTACTACAGATCTCGATCAGATCAGGTACCGGCTCGATAGGCACATTTACTGCTGCGGAGTCTGTTCAAAGTACGTGAACGGCTACTGTGTCATTACAAATAGGAAGTCTGAGCAGGGCTGGATCTGCAAGTCCTTCGTGCCAAAAGAGGAGTTTATATATCTCGATTCAAGGCCTGACCGGAAAGATTCGGCAGAATTCAGGTATCTCTCTGAAACAGGGCTTGAAAAAGATAAGATCGAAAGTGAAGAAGCAGAAGAAAAAAGTCCGGAAAGTACAGGGATGAAGGTTATCTATGAAGAGGGAGTGGCTCTTTACAGGCAGGGAAGACTGAGACTCTCTCTTCAGGCTTTTGACCGTGTGCTTGAAGAAAATCCTCTGGATTTTGCAGCCCTGTTTCATAAAGGAAATTCCCTTCTGAAACTCAAGCGTTATGAAGAAGCTCTCGATACTTTTGAGAGAGCTTCTGAGATTAACCCTGAAAATGCAGGTCTCTGGACAAACCTTGGATTTGTTCTAACAAAACTTGAGCGTTTTCGGGATGCTCTTGATGCTTTCGAAAAATCCATCTCCCTGAATCCTGTGCAGAAAAATTCCTGGGAAGGCAGGGATGCGGTGCTTGCCAGAATACGCATGTGTGAAGAGAAGCTCAGGGAAGCTGAAGAAGCCCTCGAAAAAAACCCTGAAGATCCCGATACTCAGTTTGAATTGGGTAAAATCCATCTCAGGCTTGGAGATCAGGAAAAAGCTGTGCAGGCTTTTAAAAAAGCCCTTGAGATAAAGCCTGAAAATGCCGAAGCCTGGAAGTTCCGGGGAAAAGTGCTCTTTAAAGCCGGTTCGGTAAAGGAAGCCCTGCACGCTTTTGAAAAGGCATCCCGCCTTAAACCTGATTATGCCGAAGCCTGGTATGAAAAGGGAAATGTCTTCCTTAAACTTGGAAACCTGAAGGGAGCAGAAAACGCTTTTAAGATTGCAGCCAGCCTCTGGGAGGGCAAAGGAATTAAAACAAAAGCAGAAAGTGCATGTGAAAAGATTAAAAGGCTGGAACTGGGAAAGACATAATTTTTCTCGCGACGTCTTTGACCATGCAACGCTATTCGTTTTACTGAGCCTGTTTTGTCACGATCGATGCAGGAGAGTGGTGAATAGCTGCCAGGCAAGATGGAGGAGTTTTTCTAATCTGTTATTAGTAATTTACAGGTATGCGTGCGTAACGTAACGCCGCATCATCCTGTGGCTGTTGAAATAGTAGGCAATCATACCTATTGAGTTGTTCATCAGTTTTAACCATTCATCTTTGCGCTCGTAATACATCGGTACGATGATGTAGTAAAGTTTATTGTAGAGGTCGTCAAGTTCAGCAAGCCTTGCCTCTTCCCAGGTAAGGTGTTCTTCAGGCTGAGGGCCTATAGACCAGCCGGTTACTCCTTCAATCCATCCCTCAATCCACCAGCCGTCAAGCACGCTGAAATTTACTGCCCCGTTATGGGCAGCTTTCATACCGCTTGTGCCTGAAGCTTCATATGGGCGGGTTGGAGTGTTCAGCCAGACATCAACGCCGGAGACCATTTTTGCAGCGAGGTCCATATCGTAATTTTCCAGAAAGACTATCTTAATCTCGTCCCTGAGCGCTTCTATAGCTTTGAAAATATCTCTTATAAGCTGTTTTCCAGCTTCGTCACGCGGGTGTGCTTTACCTGCAAAAATAAGTTGAATTTTGCCTCTACGGTTTATTTTTCTGAGCCTTTCAATATCAGAAAGGATTAAGGTTGCACGCTTATATGCTGTCATACGCCGTGCAAAACCTATAGTCAGGGTCTCATAGTCCATACCTGCCCCTGTTCTTTTATTTACCTCATCTATAAGGTCTTTTTTTGCGTTCCGGCGTGCTTCCCATATCTTGTCGTCGGGAATTCCTCCTACTCTTACCAGGAGTTCAGGTTCATTTGCCCACCCAGGCATATAGTGGTCAAATAACTGCCTGAAATATGGGCATGTCCAGGTATAAGAGTGGACGCCGTTAGTTATTGCCTGAATTGAATACCCTGGAAAGAGTTCACATGAGACCCGGCTGTGCCTTTTTGTGACACCGTTAACGTAGTTTGACAGGTTGAGGGCAAAAAGGCTCGTATTAAAGCGGTCTGCTCCTCCAAAATTTCTGAGGGTTTCCACATCGTTTTCATCCCGGATCAGGTCTTTGACAAGCCCGTAATCGAACTTATCATGCCCGGCTTCTACTGGAGTATGTGTGGTAAAAATGCAGAGCTCCTTTACTTTAGCATAATCCTTCCCAGTCCTTTTTAAAAGTTCCAGGGCGAGCAGGCTTGAATGACCTTCGTTCATGTGGTACTTTCGTATCTTAAAGCCAAGTGCCTCAAGCATGCGTACTCCTCCTATCCCGAGCACAATTTCCTGCTTGAGCCTGTAGGCCTGGTCACCCCCATAAAGAAGATCTGTGATCCTGCGGTCTTCAGCGGAGTTTCCTTCTACATTGGTATCGAGAAAAATAATAGGTATGCAGCCTCCGGTCAGGCTTTTGCAGTCATAATGCCATGCCTGGATTTTGACCTCTCTGTCCTGAATTTTGACGCTCACTTCCTGCTGGAGCCGTGTCATCAAATTTGATGGGTTCCACTCTTCGATTAGTTCTGTCTGGCTTCCGAAGGCATCAAGTCTCTGCCTGAAGTATCCTTTATTGCTAATCAGAGTTACTGCTACAAGAGGAATTTTGAGGTCTGCAGCCGAGCGGATCGTATCGCCTGCCAGCACTCCGAGTCCTCCTGCATATGTCGGGATTTCATTGCGAAGTCCTATCTCCATAGAAAAGTAAGCTATCTTCTGTCCTTTCAATACTCCTTGAAGACCATTTTCCATATTCGTAAGTCCCTGCCTTCTTCATCATTTGTAAGACGTCAAAAAATACGTTAAGAACTTTTTCAATTATATTAAAAAAGATGTCTGCAGTGATATATAATCCTACTCTTCAAGTTGATTTGCTGAGTGGATGTTATGGTGCATCTCAAGTTGTTTTTGGAAGCGAGGCATGTGGGAGTAGATTTGTGAAGTTCTGAGTTTCCTGTCTGAAAAATCCTGTACTCCGGCACGATGAATCTATTTTTTTTATTTTATTTTTCTCAAAAAATTAAATTCAAATCCGGTATATATATTTTTTCCTCGTGTTTTGGCTTTTTCTGCGAATTGGCATTTTTAAGTATCCCTTAGTTTTTACACTATTACGTCTCTTCATCATGATATCTTTTAAGGATCAAATCACAATCTTTTTTAATCATAATGTGTTTCTATGTAGATGTAGCAAAAAGATTAAATATGCAGAAATTTTCATAGCTTCCTGTAAATGGTTTCAGTGCGGAGAATAAAATGGCAAAATCGACCTCGAGCTCGGCTAAAAACGGAAGTAATGGCAGGCAGAAACCCTGCAAATATCTCAATGAGATGGCTTTATGCAATGCTCTTGAGATGGCAAAAGAGCTAATCTCAGTGATTAATAAGGTTCCAGTTACTGTATTTTTGTGGCGCCCTGAGAAGTACTGGCCTGCAGATTTTGTTTCTGAGAACGTGAAGCAGTTTGGGTATGCGGTAGAAGAGTTTACTTCAGGGAAAATTCTTTACGGGAATATCGTACATCAGGATGACTTTGAAAGAGTCGAAAGAGAGCTCTCAAGAAGGATTGAGGAAGATTATGTTGATTTTTCTCAGGAATACAGGATATTGACAAAATCCGGTGAAGTCCGATGGGTTGAGGAAAGGACCTTTATCGAAGCCGATGAGAATGGAGTCGTAAAATACCTTAAAGGCATAATTCTTGATATTACCGAAAGAAAACAAAAAGAGAAACTGCTCTATATCCAGAGGGATCTTGGTATTGCGCTGAGCACTTCCAATTACCTGGACGAAACCCTTGACCGCCTGCTTGACTCATGCCTTCAAATAGATGAAATTAATGCAGGTGGCATCTATCTGGTTGATGAAGAAACCGGCGACCTTAATCTTGCTATCCAGCGTGGTCTTTCATCTACATATGTTGAAAATGCTTCTTATTATAGTGCGAATTCTCCTAATGCTAAACTCGTTATGATAGGTCAGCCTGTCTACAAGCAGCACGTAGACCTTCTTCTTACTTCCAAAGACGATATACTCAGGCAGGAAAACCTTAGAGCTACGGCAATAATTCCTGTAAAATACGGAAAAAAGGTTATTGCTGCTTTTTTTCTTGCCTCAAGGATGGAGTACGAGCTTTCGGACAGCGTGCGTACTGTTATCGAAACAATTGCAACCCAGTTCGGGGTTTTCATCTCCAGGATTCGACTTGAGGAAAAACTTAAAGAGTGTGTAAAGAAGCGAAAGTCTTAATGCACTTTAATTTTTTGCTTCATACTTTTTTAGTATACATACTTTTTTAGTATATTTCCTCATTATTTGGCCTTTACAGGAATCGGAATACTTTTCTTAATTTTTCATTTGAAGATTGAGCAATTTATAAGTAAAATTTATAAATTTTGTCTCATAATTTGTATGGGAAAAGAATTGCAGATATCAGTGATTCCTGGTGAATTTTTCCCTTTATGGCTGAAAGATGTCCCGGAAAAATAAGATCCGGAAAGATTGATGTTAAATGTCTCCGGGATCAGGTCTGACTGGAGAAAATCAAATTTAATAATATCTGGTGGGGAGTATGACAGAAGAACTAAAAACCAAGATTTGTGAATACCTCGCAAATCACTATTACCTGAACCTTGCAACTATAAGCCCTGAGGGAAAGCCCATGGCTCATACGATGGCTTATGTTTCCGAAAATGAAATTGTGTATCTGGCAACCAACAAAAATACCCGAAAAGTCCAGAATATCATGCAAAACCCTCAGGTAGCTTTTACTGTTGACGAAGATGACCCTGACTGGTTTGATATGAAGGCGCTTCAGGTAGAAGGCAAAGCATCAATAGTAGCCGATGGGAATGAGCTGCGGGAAGTCGGGGAGATCATGGCAGCCAAATTCCCTGTTATTGCAGATTTGCCTCCTGATCCGGATGCAATCATGATAAAAATAGAGCCCGAAATCGTCTATTATCTGGATTATAGCATTGAGTTCGGATACAGGACAAGCATAACTTTCTGAATAATTTCTTTTTGCGAGTGTATTACTAAAAAACGATATTTTATTATTTCTGTTTTAAGGCCACATTTTTGAATATGGCTTCAAAAGAAGATCCATAATATAGATATGAGCATAAAATTATTATGAAAGGTGCTTAAAGAAATGAAAGTACCCTTCAAATCACAGTGTACTTTCATACCAATAAAAAAATTATAAATTTTTTTGATAAATGCGCTTATTCAGGTGGGATCAGCACTTTGTCTATTACGTGGATTACCCCATTGCTGGTCTCTATATCTGTCATGGTGACGTTTGCATCCCCGACTTTTACACCATCGGTTGTATTGACCGGGAGTTCACTTCCTTCCAGTGTTTTAATGGATGTCATTTTCAACACATCAGCTGCCATGTACTTTCCTGAAGCCACATGGTAGGTAAGCACCCTCGTCAGAGCTTCCTGATCTTCGAGCAGGCTGTCAAGCGTTCCTGCCGGAAGAGCATTAAAGGCATCGTCTGTCGGGGCAAATACCGTGAAGGGTCCTTCTCCGCTCAGTGTTTCTTCAAGCCCCGCAGCTTTTATAGCAGTTATGAGAGTTGTGAAAGAACCGGCATCTTCAGCAGTTTGAATGATATTCTTATCCGGCGCTGCTTCGGTTTCATTTTCGCCAGCTATATCTTCTGCTTCTTCAACAATACTTCCTGCTTCCTCAGTTACTTCTTCGACTACTTCACCGGTTTCATTTTCCACTTCCTCTGCCGGGCCTGCACAGCCAGAAGCAAACAGAACCACTGCAATTAGCAATGCTGCAATAAGTCCAATTTTTCTGATATTTTTTCCCCCTGTACAATCTAAATATATATTAAAATATATGCTAAATTATATATTTTCACATATGGTATGTGCTAAATTTTATATAAGATTATCTAATCTAGAAGGGCAATCAATAACTTATTTTAATTTCTGATCCAAAATAAGTTTTTATTTAAAAATTAAAAACTTATATTGATACATTTCAATATTTTAAGCGTCTGTAAAATCCCTTTTCATGATTATCTGATAAATGCAGGCTAATCAAGTACTGCGTTTTCTCAGGACTTCCAGCAATTCTTCGGCATTAATCAGCATAATTTCCATTGCAGCCTTTGAAAGTTCTTCAGAGCACGCAGCCTTTGCAAAGGTCTGGCGTGTTGAAAGATCTCTCCAGAGGGGAGGTAAAAAATCTATCATTTCGACCATCCCGGCTGTCAGGTCAGGGCAAACGTGCAGAATAGTATTTATTCCTGAAGAAATCAGCCTTACAAGGCACATGGGGCAGGACTCAAGTGATGTGTAAAGCGTATAGCCTTCCAGGGTAGTAATTTCCGGGTGTTCATTTTCAAACAGGTTTAATACAACCATTTCCCCATGCAGGTCACTCCTAAAATATGGAGAGTACACAAGATTGTGCCCCAGGGAAATCACTTTTCCGCCTGCATCAACTAGAATGCTTCCTACACCGTAGTTTCCGGAGGCAACGGATTTTAAGGCAAGAACGACAGAAAGCCATGCATAAGGATCGTCGGCGAACTCAGAATTGAATTCGTATATTTGCAGCCAGTTTTTCCAATAAATAACTTTTTCGTTTTTGGAACCGAGCTCATGCCCAATTTTTCCCAGTATCTCTTCACCTAAATCTCTGATCTCCTTAAACATCTATAATATCCCCTTCTCAGCTTAAATAACATCTGATAATACGTATTTAGTCAGAAAAGGTTATTAAAGTACACAAATTACCTTTCTGGTACAGAATTCTAACGCTTAAATATATAAATTTGTACTGCAAATCATCCTGATGGTGAATTATTATGGTTAAGTTAACTGAAGAGATGAAAACTGCTTTTTCTAAAGTAAAGATCTTCCCTGTTGCTACGGCTTCAAAAGAGGGAGTTCCTAACGTAGTACCCATAGGCTTCTGCAAGCTGGTAGACGATGAAACGATCTGGATTGCAGACAATTTCATGGTTAAATCCCTTGAAAACCTGAAAGAAAACCCAAACGTTGCAATTTATGTATGGGGCCCTGAAACAGGCGGATGCTTCCAGATCAAAGGAAAAGCCACACTTATCAGTTCAGGAGAAAAATTCGATAAGATGAAAGCAATTGTGAACGCTGCAAAACCAGGTCTTCCTGCAAAAACCCTTATAGAAGTCGGGATAAGCGATGTGTTCCAGTGCGCTCCCGGTCCTGCAGCTGGAAAAAAACTTCTGTGAAAATGCTTCTGTTCGGTTAAAATACCCATCATATAGCCAGCAGGTAAATAAGTATTCTCAAAAAGAAGTAAATCTCCAAAATACAGATTCATAGCTGAAGATAAAAACAATCGAGAGTGAGGGAATGGTTGAAAATAAGGGAAAGCCACCAATTTTTTGTGAAAAACTCTGCGTTGTCTGTAAAGGCGCAAGAGCAGGCAATAGTGTCTGCAAATCCATACAGAATCTTGAGCTGAAGATCTTCGGGAAAAACGGCTGTATCTGGGGAGCGGCGAGGACAAAATACTACGGAGTTACTCCTGACAAAAAACTTCCTGAAAGACTTAGAAAATGAGTTGAATGGAAAATTCTTATTGCAGGATGAATTATGGATAGGCTGTAAATTATCTTTTTCACTGGCACTATCCATTTTGTTAATATTTCTTTGTTGACACTTCTGCCATCTCCTCTGGCCTGTCCGCAGCTTTTGCTTAATTATTTAATACTGTTTGATTTTTTCATTTTTGCCCTGCTGGCTTTTGAAACTTAAACTATAAATGTGAATCTGGAATATCTACGCGTAATATGCCTGTATTAAGTATTATTGCCTGCGGGATGCTCGAAGATGAACTTGTACATGTGCTTTCAAGAGACTGTGGTATCAGGCAGCTGATAGTTGTGGAGAACAGGAATAGTTCTGGCTTCCTTCGCAAGCTCAGATCCGGAAATCATATTCCCCGTACAGTTTCTCTGGATAGAGTTCCGATGCTTCTTAATTCAGGATTTAATCCCGATTTTAATTCTATTTCAAAGGTGCTTGTGAAGTTCCCGTTCCTTGGAAAGGTGTATAAAAAAATCGAGTCGAAGAAAATCAGGTCAAAGGCAGTAAAAAAAGTAGATGTGGTTGTAAACCTCCTCAGGCTGGGTCTTCATGCAGATCTTGAGCTGCTGAAGTCCGAAGTATATAAAAACATCCGGGAAATGGCTGCATTTTCCGACGGCATTCTTATTTTCTATGGAACCTGCGGTCATGTTCTTGGAGATCTGGAAAAGGATTTTATAGATATTGAGTGCCCTCTTTTTTTCCTGAAAGACAGAGACGGAGAAACCGTTGAAGATTGTATCAGTGCAGCTCTTGGAGGAAACGATGCTTATGCCAGAGCCATGCTTGAATACAGGGGCAAAGGTACCATTTATCTGACTCCTATGTGGGCTTCGAGCTGGAAAAGCCTGGAAAAGGAATCAGGAAGCAAGGATTTCAATTACAGGTATTTGAAGAATCCAGGGTATTGTCTGGCTGCAAAAATAAATACCGGAATTCCATACAAGTCGGATTTTTATCAGAATGTTCAGGAGTTTGCCCTGACCTTTGGTATGAAAATTATTGATATCAAGGGAAGTGCTGAAATTGCTGAGCAGTCCTATCTTGCTGCAATGGAGGCAATCGTCAGGAAACCGTGAAACAAAATTTCTTAAAAATTATAATTTTGGTCTATATGTAGTCAAATACCAAAAATTAAGTTTTTAATATTTCTTATTTAAGTTCCTTCTCATTATTTTTCAGAAATTATTAAATTAAATAGAAGAAGTTTAAGATATACATTTTTAAATTTATTTATTATGTTTACTAACTCTTATATAGTTTCTACTCTTTTAATAATAATCAATATATTAACCTTCAAGCTCCTCTTTACTTTTAAGCTGTTGGGGGTATCGCGATAGATATTAGCAAGAAAGTTCTTATTATCACCCTCTTAATTTTTACAATTCTCACAGCATCATTCACATTTACACATAACATGCAGCTGTCCAACTTTTTGGAGCTTGAACAGACTGATACATTAGAGAATGTAGAAAGGGTGCAGAACGCTGTTGCTACAGAGCAGAGTTATCTTGATTATATTGTTCAGGACTGGGCCTGCTGGGACGATACCTACCAGTTTATTGATGACACAAATCAGGACTACATAGATGTTGATCTGCAGAATCAGACACTTGCTGGAATTAATGTTAATGTTATGATTTTTGTTGATAATTCCGGCGAAGTTGTTTATGTAAAATCTGTGAATACCCATACTGTAGAAGAAGCCCCTGTCCCTGAAAAACTTCTTGCAATGATAGAAGATGGCAGTCTTCTTACAAAAGGAGAAAATGACACTATAAGCGGTTTTGTTTTACTTGATGAAGACCCCATGTTTATTGCATGCCACCCCATACTCACAACAAATTATGAAGGACCTTCAAAAGGTACTCTCATTTTCGGAAGATATTTTGATGATGCTTTACTTGAATCTTTTAAAATAGTTACCCGATCTTCTCTTTTAATGTACAGGACAGACGAACAAATGCCTGCGGACTTTCAGATGAAAATCAAAAATGTTTCGGAAAATCCGGAAAAAATTGTGGTTGAACCTCTTGGTGAAAATAAGATAGCAGGTTATTTTGGATTAAAAGACATAAATGGTCAGCTTGCCCTGCTTATCAGGGCAGATTTTCCAAGAGAACTTTATTTACACAGCAAAAAAACCCTTAATTACATGTATTTTTTCCTGCTTTTGACCGGACTTATGACAGGAGTCGGAGTCAAATTTGCGCTTGATAAATTATTTGTTTCAAGATTAGTACAGATTGATGATTTTGTTACAAAAGTCCGGTCGGAAAAAGATCTTTCCAAAAGGTTATCACTGGAAGACGATGATGAACTATATCGCCTCTCAAGAGAAATAAACGGGATGCTGAATGAAATTTATCTGGCAGAGCAGGAATTAAAAGCTCAGGCACGAGAAAAGAAAGTTCTGCTTGACTCACTAAACGAACTGGCAGTTTTCGTGGATCCGGAACTTAAAATTATCTGGGCAAACAAAGCTGCACTCGAATATATGAACACGGACCTTGAAAAGGTAAAGGGAGTCAGTCTTAAGGACGCTCCTGGTATAAATGCCCCTCTGGTTGAAGATCTGAATTTTGAACAGATCTTTGTTACAGGTGAGAAGAAATCAGGAGAGTTTGCCGCAAAGGACGGAAAGGTCTGGTTTGCGCAGGCAATTCCTGTGCCTGATGAACAGGGGAATATCATAGGGATTCTCCAGACGTGCTGGGATATTACTGAAAGAAAAGAAGCGGAGAGGCTTCTCCATGAGAAGCAGATAGCAGAAGTTGCAAACCGTACCAAGAGCGAATTCCTGGCCAACATGAGTCATGAGCTGAGAACCCCGCTTAACTCAATAATAGGTTTCTCAGACCTTTTGTACGAAAAGATCTATGGGGAGCTTAATGAAAAACAGACAAAAGCCATAGGAAACATCTCCCGGAGTGGAAAGCACCTTCTTAACCTGATTAATGATATTCTTGATCTTTCCAAAGTGGAAGCCGGAAAGCTCGAACTTGATTACAGGGAGTTTGAACTTGCTGGAAAGCTCAATTCAATGAAAAATTTGCTGTCTCCTATTGCAGACCGGAAAAACATTGAAATTAATATCGATGTGGACAGGGACCTTAACACTATCCGTGCTGACGAAGCCAGATTTGCTCAGATCATGTATAATCTTATGGATAATGCTATAAAATTCTCGCATGAAAATGGAATTGTAAACGTAAGAGCAGAAAAGAAAGGGGATTTTGTAGAAGTAACTGTCAGGGATAATGGAATAGGAATAAAAGATGAAGACCAGCACAAACTCTTTAAACCTTTCAGCCAGGTAGACTCATTCTCTTCAAAAAAATTCCAGGGCACAGGGCTTGGTCTCTCACTGGTTAAACAGATTGTTAACCTTCACGGAGGCCAGGTCTGGTTTAGCAGCAAAATAGATGAGGGAAGTACCTTTGCCTTTACAATTCCTGTATACGGAAATAACAAAAACGACGGCAATGATAAAGTAAACCTGCTGGACAAAGAATTGGATGGATCTGAAGATTCAGGAGAAAAATGAGAATAGAAGCTGATTTAGAGTTCTTTAAAAAATAAATGATTTCGGGCAGAAATTTTTCATCTGTCGCTTAATAAGTAGGTTCCTCGATTTCCTGGCAGGAATCAAAAACCAGGGATGGAGCTTTTATTACATACATCTCCACCTTACTTGTTTCCGCTCCATAAGCTTCTATCTCATAGGGCGGCACTTCCTCTCTCTGGAAGCTTAAAAGTTCTCTCAGAGTAAAAACTGCGTACTGACTTTTTCCTTTCCTGGATTCTCTTAACTGGTCGTAATCGAAACAGAGATCGTCATAGCTTACTACATGCCTGAACCACTCAACAGGTATAGGAAGGCGGGAAAAAAGCGGGATTGCAGATTTGAAATAATTCCTGCAAACTTCTTTTCTTGATAACTGACACCAGTCATCCAGTGTAAAATTTACTTTCCCGGCTTCAACTGTAAAAATCACAGGATAAATTTTACAGATTAAAGGTTTGAAATCCCTGCACTCACACACTTCAGTTTTTCTGTTTAAAAAAGGACATAATTCTCCAAGTTTCAATACATGAATGAGAGTACCGTCACCCATTTTCAAAATGTCCAGGTACCTGAGTTTGAATTCAGAAACACTTATACCCATTTTTTTTGCCATATATTCCTTTTCTCCAGGAAGCAGGGTGCCTATTTTATTATGCTCGCAAGCCCCTCCACATTTACTGCAGACCTTAAAAGTATTCTGATTGCTTCCACTGAATGTCCTATGAAAATTCTCATACATGTTCATGGGTATTTTCTTGAATATCAATCTAAAAACCTCAATTATGTGAAACCGGGTATATTGGTTATATTTTTTTTAAGTCATATTTACGTTTATGCCTCAAGATTACTTTTTTTGCCCCGATAGTAAAAAAATTAACAGGTTTGATTTCAGAAAAAAATATCAATAAATTTATGGTCTTTTTAATGCAAACCTTGCATGAAAAATTTCTTCTGTAACACAACTTTTTTGTAATTTTAATTACATAAAATAAAAAATTAATTAGCAGGATGTATTTGATTAAAGAAAATTCTGAATAATCATCATGAAAAACATTAGCTTATTTTTAATTTAACCTGCTAAATTGAGCATAAAAGTGCACAGCTTACAGCTTCAGAACTTTAAGCTTAAGGTAAATATTTCAAAGAATTTTTCTTTAAACCTCTGCCCTGAATTCCGGGATTTCACAAAAATATTTCTTATTTTATTCCTGCTTTTTTCTATGTAGAGAAAATCATGCAGTCAGGGCAAAAACTGTATATAATTCTAACATCAATAAAATGCACGAATGTTTATCCTCAGAATCTGAAATAGTATATAATGTATTTTTCTATGTCTCTTCAATAACTAATAATGTATTGATTTTGAACATGCGTCTGGAGCATATAAAAAATTATGCGGAATTAGCAACCTTTATATATTTTTTGATTTTATTTTTGATGTATATATCTGCACTTCATGTTTCATAGATGAACTTATTATTATACCATGTTGCAGGTGTAGGTTTTTACTTCCGGCAGTTTGTTGGTG
>Ga0208825_1000087_pt1 | contig 89781 bp, 77 predicted proteins | sample AD_UKC113_MetaG_FD_184450 | JGI IMG/M metagenome (GOLD analysis project Ga0208825, IMG submission 184450) | Active sludge microbial communities of municipal wastewater-treating anaerobic digesters from Hong Kong - AD_UKC113_MetaG (SPAdes)... | ecosystem: Engineered > Bioreactor > Anaerobic >...
AATTGCTTTTACCTGCTCTTTTGTTAGTGTTGACATAAAATTCTCCTCCTTAACAATAATTATTACTAATTCTTGCCAAGAAGGAGATCACTTAATCTTTCAATACACAAAATTTATTACATTCTCTTATATTTATCAGAATATATTATTACATTATCTATTAATTTCATAACTTTCCTATTTCATTTATTATTTAATTGCATTTTTCTCCATTACACTTAACTCCTAAATCTTTACACAGTGGCTTTATTTCACAACATATTTCTTTCATTATCTTTTTAATATCAAGGGCCTCTATAAAACCATGTGCTTTTCCACCTTTAATATATACTTTATTGCCCTTCTTAAAAAGGTTTTCCATTTTCTTAACACTATTTGAACCGTTTAATCCTGTTGAAAGAGGTAACTTCAAATACTTACACAGTCCATACAAATCTTTTAAAAACCAATCTTCTATAGACTTATTAGCTTTTATATGAATAACTTTTTCGGCTCCATTATCTTTCAAAACTTTTTCTACATCTTTCCAATTTACCGGAGGCTTTTGTGAAAACTCAAAAACATCGGTATCCTAGCAAAGAAAAACATTAAAAGATATACCCGGGTTTCTTGGCAGTATTTCTTTAGTAAAAACACGATAAACCCTATTTTTATAGTTACCTATACCTTTTAAATTCCTTATAACAATTCTTGATGTACTAAATCGCTTTTCCTCACATAAAGAGCGAATACATTCGAGAAGCTTCTTAAAGAATTCTTCTTCAGTATCGCCCTCTATAAAAATTACAATCCCCTTATTCATACATATCATTCTCCAAAAACCTGGCAAGTTCAACTGCATCATTTTCCGAACCGCTTAATAATTCAAAAATATAATCACCAGTTGACATATTTGCACTAGCAGCCTCATATATCAATGCTTTTTGCATAGATTTACGAACCCTTGAAAACTTTGCTATACCTTTTGGATTAGGTAATCCTACATAAATATCAGGCAGTTCAAGATATTGAAGGATGTATGGTGAGTGGCTGGTGATAATAACTTTACACTCTCCCAAAAACTGAGCAATTACCCTTAAGTAGCTCTGTAGTAAACTTGGATGAATCGAGTTCTCGGGTTCTTCAATAGCTATTAATGATAACCCATTTATATCTGCTAACAGTATACATGCTAAAAGCAAAAAAACCCTCTTAGCACCATCAGACATGCTTTCAAAATTTATTGGTTGATTCAAATTCGAATCTATTACATTCATAATATATACTTGTTCTGTCACCCTAATAGGCAAATTGTGTATTTGAGCTTTTCCAATATGTTTGACAGCCAGTTCTTCAACGGTGATGTCTGTAATTTGTGGAAAAAGCTGCATAAAAGAATTTATTAATAACTCATATTTATCCGGGAATCTTTTCTTAAGGTAGAACATTACTCTCGGTATATTTGCACTACTGTCAATTTCTAAAGCCTCTATGTCCGTTCGAATAAACGGATCCGGTATATATGAAGAACTTGCATCAAGGTGCCTCTCTATATAAACACTTAAATTATTTATCCTTTTTACGATTTCTATATAAAACAGATCATCGAAGGCCTTTAATTTATTTATAATCAACTCATTAGATTCAATAGCAATGGCATTACTACACCTCCCGGTTTCCGATGTTTTATAGAATGAATATTGCTCTTTTCTGTCTATATATTGTTTATATTTTTGATTTTTACCATCCAATTTGACTTTGAGCCATTCTCCAACAATTCTTGCACCTGTATCATCATCTCTTACCCACATGAATTTATAACCATAAATAATATTATAAGTAGTTTTATCAATAGTAGTTTGCATTTCAAATTCAATTTCATAGTCCTTTGAAGCGATGGATTTAGTTAAAGGAATTGCTTTTGTCCATGACATCATAAACTTTTTTCCTTCACTTGTATTATGTATAAAATCCACTCCAAAATCTATAGCTTTAAGCAAATTTGATTTTCCATAACTGTTCAATGACACTAAAGCTGCCATATTATTAAATTCCACAACTGCTTCGTCTATATTTCTGAATCCCCCGACCTTTATTTTATTTAACTTCATTGCTATCTTCCTTTCAAAAATTGAAGGGCTATTTATTATATTATCTAAAAACATTATATCACCTTCCCGCTTTTAACGCAATTTATTTTTGCGTATTTTTATTTATTATAATCATAATGAATCATTTTATTCATGTTTACGCAATATATTATTGCGTATTTTTACGCTTTTTTATTTTCTCTGCTGACTTCTAAAAAATAATAATCAGGTTTGTGAAAATGTTACGAAAGCCCTGACTCAAATAATGCGAATATATACCTGTAATTATATATAATACTGTATTTTTACTATAAAATATTGTATAATATCTAAAAGTATATGGTTAATTCGCATTTTAAGGAGAATACCTATGAGTATAAGTATAGAAGCTGCACGGCAAAGGCTTATTACAAACTATGGGATCGACGTAGACAAATATACAAATGATGAAATTGTAGATGAGCTCTCAGAAAAGCTTGAAGGTATGTTGTCCTTTGGTTTAACAGCAATACTTCCTGTAATTGTAACCGGCATAATTTCATTGATAGCAACTATAGCTTTATGGTTTAACTATAATTCAGTTATATTTTCCATACTGTTCTTTGTTTTTTCAATCCCGGTTTTCTTACTTGGAGCAGGTATGTTAGGACTTTCCAATGCAGTTAACAATATTTATACCGGAATAACCTTTATATTAGGCTTTTCAAATAATATTACAAATGATATACGCAAAGGAAGAAGTACCGCAGGCAATACTAACTACAAAGATCTGCCGCTGCTGGTATCGTATGGTATTGTATTCCCGATTGTAAAGAAAATTATTAGAAAAAGTTTTTTAGGGGGAATACTATATTTTATTATTGAGAAAGCTGTAAATAAAGGTTCTCAATCAATTTCAAGCGATAATACATCGGAAATAAATGATGCAAATATACCTAACAGCAATAACACTAATAATAATATTAATAATGAAAGCAATACAAATAGCCTTTTTATTGTTACGGACAAAATAAAGAATGCTTCAAAGGTTGGAATTAAATCTACCATTGGCTTCCTTAAAGTTTTAGGCATTGTATTTATTGTAATAGGCTTAATTCTTATTGGTCTGCTGTTTTTGGTATATTTCGTAATAAAATAATATTTTTACATTTGCAATTGTGCGGAGGTACAAGTTGAGAGTTGTTGGTTTTATTGGGCCAAGCGGCACAGGAAAAAGCCACAGGGCAACCTGGGTTGCCAAGGAACGTGGCATTGATTTTATTATAGATGATGGTATTTTAATCCGAGGCAACAGAATTGTTGCTGGTCGTTCTGCCAAAAGAGAAGCTACTAAAATAGCTTCTGTTAAATGTGCTCTTTTTCAAAGCGACGAACATGCTCATGATGTAAAGCGTGCATTAGAGCTATACAAACCTTCAGCACTGCTTATATTAGGCACATCTGAAGGTATGGTGGAGAAAATAGCAAGCAGGCTTGAAGTCGGTCCTGTTAATGAAAAGATTTATATAACCGATGTGGCCAGCGAGTTTGAAATAAACCTGGCAAAATCCACAAGAATGCAACAAGGAAAGCATGTTATACCGGTTCCTACATTTGAAATAAAGAAGGACTTTTCAGGTTATTTTCTGGACCCGCTGCAGATTTTTAAAAGGAAAGGAAAAGGCAGTTACCAACTTGTGGGCGAAAAATCCGTTGTTCGTCCTACCTTCAGCTATCTTGGCAAATATACCATATCGGATTATACCGTTTATCAGATAATTGAGCATGTTGTATCAAAGATAGAAGGTGTCAGCAGAATTTCAAGATTCCGTGCGGAAAACCATCCTGACGGTATATATATAGAAATGGACCTTATTCTCATTTACGGGTATATTATAAAACCACTTCTGCGAAAGATTCAAAAGGATGTAAGCGAGGAAGTTGAAAGACTTACTGCATTAAATATAAAAGCCCTTAACCTGGTAGCTAAGAGCCTTGTCATTGATCCTCAAAAAATAAAATCCCAGATGGAAAAGTAATATTTACCACTTGCTAACTAAAATCACAAAAACCTACAATCTTCTGAATGCTCCTTGGTACCGCGTCTTTGGAATTTCCCCATGGAGCATCGTTGTTTCTATAGTCAAACTTTTTTGTAAACCAGCTCACTTCTTCTCTGATTCTCTCAAGGTTCTCCAACTGTATTTCCATCAGGTTCGTTACAAATATAGCCGTTTCCTTTGTGCTTAAGAATTTTTTAGTTCCTTCCAAAAGGTCCTTCAAATGCTTTAAGCAAAATCCCTTTTTGCTGTTAAAAAGCTCCTTAAAATCTTTTTCTTTAAACCATAGATAGAGTATAACATCAATATACCTTTCCATGGTATGTTCAAGCTTTCCGCAAACAGTGCATTTCCCTTCAAGCTCCTTTAAAACATCCAAAATTCCGTCAACCATTTTGTCTGTTTCGGTTTTCTTCATTGAAACCTTACTGGAAAGGTTCTTCATAATTGACATTTCCGCGTCTTTTTTTACTGCATCCTTCTTATCTTCATATACCTTTCCTATGTTATAATTCTGCTGAGTCAAATGTGTTTCAAGAATCAAACCCAAACCTAGCCTGTTTTGCTGTCTGTTGTATAGCTTTTCAAAATGCTTTCTGCAAAAGCCCTTTTCATTGGTTTCAATGCGTCCCTCAGGCTCCATGAGGGAAGGCCCCAGTATATAGTCAATACATTCATCCTCGAGCTTTTTTTCCAATACGCACATAGGACATTCACATTCAACTCCAAAAGCTTCGGTTACAGGTATCGTATAAATTTTTTCTTTCATAATTATCCACCTTGATATGAATATTTGGTTACGTAAATATTAATTTATTTCTGATAAAATTTTGTAATACCATGTTATTATATCAGATATGTATGGGAAAATATATAAGTACATTTTTATTATATAACAAAGAATTGGAGATAAGCATATGGATTATAAAAACTACACTGTTCATGAGAATAAAAACGGTATTGAAATTGAAGGAATTAGGGACTTTGACCTCGGTCATATATTTGACTGCGGACAAAGCTTCAGATGGCTTAAGCAACAAGACGGAAGTTATATTGGAATTGTCCGTGACAAGGTATCCCGAGTGAGATTTGAAGATAATAAGCTTTATATTTCAAATTCCAATTTTGATGACTTCGTTAATATATGGTATGATTACTTCGACCTCGGAACAGATTATGGAGAAATTAAAAAAATACTCTGCCAAAAAGATGAGATCATGTCACAGGCAATACCATTCGGTCAAGGTATCAGGCTTTTGCGACAGGACATATGGGAGCTTCTAATTTCATTCATCATCTCAGCCAATAATAGAATTCCGCGTATCATGAAGTCCGTAGAAGCCCTTTCACAAAGCTTAGGAAGAATAATCAGCTCAGAGGAAGGCCAATTTTACACTTTTCCCAGTGCCGAGGCTCTTTCATCCTGCCCACTTGAGCAAATTGAGCTTTGTAAAGCCGGATTTAGGTGCAAATATATTCAAAAAACGTCAGAAATGATTCGCAAAGGAGTTGTCAACTTAAGCACACTAAATGGAATGACTACAGATGAAGCCCGCAATGAGCTCATAAAGCTCCCGGGAGTTGGCCGTAAGGTTGCAGACTGTATATTGCTGTTTTCAGGCACAAAATTTGATGTATTTCCAACTGATGTATGGATAAAAAGAATCATGGAAGTTTTATATTTTAAACGAGAAGCAACACTTAAGGAAATCGATCAATTTTCAAAAGAACATTTTGGCAACCTGTCGGGATACGCACAGCAGTATTTGTTCTTCTTTGCCCGTGAAACCAGAATAAGCTGATGCCTTAATCTTTCCTTATAAGACTTTCGAAAAAACAGTATTTTGATGTTATTTTAATGTAAACTTTTGGAGTATTGCCATAATTTTGTGTAAAACATAATTGACATACACTTAACTTTGTTATACACTTTATATATAGAATATTTTTTATAGGAGGATTTTATGAAACGTGCAATTAAAAAAACAAAATTAGCACTGATGGTTGTAATTGCTTTAGCATTTGTTTATTCAGCGGTGATTTCAGTTTGTGCAGATACACAGTCATCAATGCCTAAATCGGTCTCAATTGATTCTGACAAATTTTTATTCATTAACACACATACAAACAAAAATGGTGTTGGAGAAGTTGATGGATTTATGTACATAGATTTTCCAACATACAGCTATAACTCCGAAACCCAAATATTATTATCACGGGTTCCTGTTAAAAACTTCGACGATACTACCAAATTGATTATGGGCACCGGATTAAGCATAAGCGGAACAGCCGGAAGCGGTGCCGCAACAAGCCTTACTGCATATAGTACAACCTATAACGAAGATAGTTTTTATGTAGATCCGGATTACACTATTCACATATTCTATGGTAATGAATGGGCAACTGTAAAAGTTGGTGAAACTTGGGAAAAGGTTGTTGAAGAAAAATCACCGGTAGGTACGGGCAAATATGTATTTACTTATACAGTAAAAAATTTCGGTCTTCTTGACAAATCAAACTTCCATCAGCCTACTCCCGAGCCAACTCCTACAAGCGTTCCTACTGTAACACCAACACCAACAAATACTCCTACCCCAACTCCAACGCCTAATCTGAGAAAAATCTCAGGATTTATAGCATCGGATATAACAGGAATTAACGATCATTCCGGTTTTAAAGTAGAGATTGAGAACTATTCAGTTTCAGCATATACTGATAAAAACGGATTTTTCTCATTTAAATCAATTAACATACCATCCGGTCAATGCACAATAATAATAAGCAAACCCGGTTATCTAACGAGAAAAATACATTTAAACATTACATACGAAGATCTTGAGTTTGGTTCTGAAATAGATCCGGTAGTTATGTTAAGCGGAGATGCCAATAATGATAGTGCAGTCAATATGTCTGATGCAGTTTTGATTGCAAGACTTTTTAATAAAACACCCTCAGATAGCACTTTTAATCCGGCAGCCGATTTCAATATGGACGGTGTAATCAATGTTGCAGATGTTATGTGTGTTGCAAAGAACTTTAACATTACCGCTGATTCCTATAAAGAACCTACAATATACAGGAGCTACTATATTGATGCAATTCCTGGCGAGGAAATTTGTATTCCCTTATCTGAGGGCGGAATTGCAGGCATAACCTATAGATTTGCAATTGAGGATGAGGAATTGGTAAGTTTCATATCTAAAGCCAGCCAATCCGTTCCATACCCTGATGCCTTAATTGAAACCTATTGGACATTTAAAGCATTGAAGCCTGGCAAAACAACAATTATTTTTACATCCAGGTTTTTCCAATATAAATTTTATGTCAATATATTAGATTAAATTCCTCTTAATTATAAACAACTTAACAACACCATAATTTAATATGCAATAAAATTAAAAACCTTCTCTTTTGGCTTTTAAGTTAAAGAAGAAGGTTTCTTTTTTTATATAAATATCTACATAAAATAAATACGTTATAAAATTTCTACAATCTTAACATCTCTATTGGATCTAAGATCGAAAGTTTTCCCATCTTTCAGCTTTATTAAAGGTTTTGAAACAAATTCATTATCAATATAAAATATCTGACCTTTCATGCCATTACTCAATTTAACATTATCACCTATATAATACATTGCTATATTGGATATTAATGTATAAACAATCAATGGATCAAATTTCTGAGCCGCTGAGGATTCAAATATTTCAAAAACACTGAAGGGTGTATCTGTCCTTTTATATACTCTGTCCAATGTTATTATACTGTATAAATCAGCTACAGAAATGATTTTGGCTATAAGATTTATCTTATCCCCTTTGAGCCCGTTAGGATATCCACTACCATCTTCCCTCTCATGATGCATAAGCACACCCTTACATACTTCCTCTGAAAAACCGGTCTTTTCCTTCAAAATCTCATACCCATATTGAGTATGCTTTTTTATCTCTATGATATCATTTTCAGTCAAATCATCTTTTTTATTTAGAATTTCCTTTGAGACCTTGGTTTTACCTATATCGTGCAACAGTCCTGCTGCAGTTATCTCTTCAACCTCTTTTGCCTCCAGCTTCATCCAATTCCCGATAAGACAGCAAACACTTGCTACATTTAAGCTATGAGTATACATATAATCCCCAATGGATTTTAACCTTCTCATGCACCGTAAGAGATCCCCTGTCGGTTTATCTGAATTTATAATAGAAGCAGAAATTTCTGTTACTTTTTCCTCAATGGCATCATCTATAATAACATTGTCGAATAAAGTTTTAATCTTTTCGATTCTATTTACATATTCCTTTTTTGTTTCCTTCATAGAGGGTGATTCATAGGCAAAATCGTCTTCTTCAACCTGCTCCTCAGTTACCCAAAGCATCTTTACGCCGTTAATAATCAGCTTGTCTATAATGGAGTCGGAGAGAGCAGTACCTTGGCTCATTAAAATAGTGCCTTTTTCAGTAAATATATCTTTAGCAACAATCATTCCGGGCTTACATTCCTCAATCCTGATAATATGTTTTTCCATAACACACCTCCATGAATACACTTTAATAATTTATCGGCAATATCCAATCAAGTCATTATCTAAAAATCCCATAAATAAAAAACGCCAGAAACTGTACAGGTAATGACTTGCAATTACATCAATACAGAGTTCTGAAGTTTATAATACCCTGAAGCATTTAAAGAAATAAAATATCGAATTTAATTGTTAATATACTTTAAGAATACATCACTAAAATCCTCTACTACATATTTGTTTCTGTTCACGACCAACCACTCAAATGCATAATCTGTAATATCTTTAAAATTTTGTACAACATCTTTCGACTCGGATCTAAGTCCGGCAAAAGCTGAAACAGCCATATTAATGCTTTGTACCGAGTAATCCAATCCTATTTTGTTTTCATATGTAATAACAGAAATTTTGAATAATGCTTTATATAAATCCTTCAACCTCTCGACTTGCTTTTTGTCTACATCAATAGAAAATTGAACATCTCCCATTGAAAATTTAATTTCCACATCTAAATCTACGGTACCTGCCGTTTCAAGAAAGACATTCTTAACGGGATATAAAAAGTATTCATATCTTCTAAGCATTCTTTTTTTACTTACAGCACTTTTACCGTCAACATGAATTAATGCTCTATTTGTAAAGCAATACTCATCTGCCTTTGATTTAATCAAGAAAAATATTTTTTCGTCATCTTCATGAAAAACATAATCATCCGCTTCTACTTTATCATAATCTTTTGGGTCTATTATTTTTCCGATATCACTTAGCCCCAATGCATCAGCTGCTATTCTTCCAAACATTCCGTCACCTCATTAATAAAATATTTTTTACTCATTTTAGCATTTGTAATGTATGTAAATCAATAGATAGTAAATAAATCAACTGTGCTATATTTGAAATAAATCTTTTTTTCTTTCGTAAAATACTCCATAATGGTGTAAAATAGTTAGTGATAAAAATGTAAAAACGGTTAGATATTTTATTTGGAAAGGGTATTATGATAAATATGAGTAAAATAGAGAAAATCAAGCAGTATTATGAACCTAACTTGGGAAAAGGCTTGCCGGACTTTGAGGTATTAGGGTGGGAAAGCAAAGAAGCCCAATATCTAAGGTTTGAAATGCTAGAAAAAAATGTTGCAATTGAAAATAAGAAGCTTCTTGATGTGGGATGCGGATTAGGTAATCTACTTGAATACTTAAGAGATAAAGGCATACATTTTGACTATACGGGAGTAGACATTTCATCAAAAATGATAGAATATGCCAAAAAAAGGAATCCCGAATCTAATTTTCTATGCCTTGATATATTCAATGATAATACTTTTGCCCCACACACATTTGACATAATATATACATCAGGCATTTTCAACCTTAATTTAGGAAATAATTATGAATTTCTCATAACGGCCTTAAAAAAATTTTTTCATCTGTCCAATAGCGTTGTTGCGTTTAACCTGCTTCACCATAAATCACCTGACAGGGATGATAGATATTATTATTTTTCTCCCGAGGAGATTGTGGAAATTCTTGAGAATTTTAATTGTGAATTTAGCGATATACAAATCATAGAAGGTTATCTCAAAAATGACTTTATGGTAGTTTGCAAAAAGAACCATCCTCTCAATACAACCGGTACTACTCCTTAATTACTCCCTATGGGAGTATGTTTTTTATCGGGATTTAGTAATTAAATCAGTAAAAAGAATACCTTCTAAATGGTCTATTTCGTGACAAAAACATTTTGCTAAGTCTCCTGTTCCCGCCAATGTAATTTCCTCACCATCTTCATTTAATGCTTGTACCGTTACCTTTGCAGGTCTTTTTACCTTTCCAAATGTATTCGGAATACTTAAACATCCCTCTATGACTTCCTGTTCTCCTTCCTGACTAATTATCTTTGGATTAACAAGTTTTATAAGACCCTGTCCCATATCTATTACGACTAATCGTTTTAATATCCCTATTTGAGGAGCTCTTGATTTCCTTTTACTTTCTTTAAAAAGGAATACATCCTCTATAGCACAATTGAATACTTTGCTGATGTCATAAGCTAACCATATGGATGGTTCAAATTTTTCTGTTTCGATAGCGTTAATCGCTTGCTTTGATACGCCTACAAGTTCTCCTAATTGTTCACAAGTGAGATTACTTATGATATGTCTCGCCGTTGTTTACCGAATACATGACTTCACAAATTCGTAAATAATACCGATTTCTTCTTATTGCTCTCCCTTAAGCCACATATGATATCTAACGACAATCTATTTCTTTTTTCTATTTTTTATACAAATTTTAACTCTTTCTTATATTTAAAACAAGGTATATTTATTATATAATATAAATCAATACAATAATTCTTTAAGGAGGTATACCATTGGATGATAAGGCAAAAAAACTTGCAAGATGGTTTTGCGTAAAGATGTATTTACAAGAGAAACATGAAAATAATAATTTTAGAAATTGGTTTACAGTAAGAGGAGATATATATACTTGTCACTTCGGTGAAAATATTGGTGACGAAAAATGTGGAATTGGTAGACCTGTATTAATTGTATCAGCAGATAACATTAATAGGAAAAGTGGTAATGTAATTGTTGTCACATTAAGTAAAAATATTAAATGGGAAGACCCTATAACAAAACGAAAACTGAAATATGATACACATTATGTACTTAAAAAAAGTAAGTATCCACAGTTGGCTTTTGATTCTGCAGTTCAATGCGAAGATATTAGAGTTGTAAGCAAGGCTCGGTTAGGTCAATATATATGTTCTGTAGACTTAGCGACAGACATGAAGCAAATTAAAAAAAGGTTAAAATCTGCTTTACAATTATAAAATTAAAGATTGACAATTTTTAATATAAATTATATAATTTAATTACATAAATATATATCGTTCGTCTCTGGTAATTATTACTGGTGCTCGCGAACTGACGAATCATTTTAATGTCGGGAATCTTGTTCATTCCCAGAAGAAAATATTTATATTGTGTATAAGAGGACAAGTATATACTTGTCCTCTTATACACATAATTTTAAGGATTCTGCATATTATATTATATGAACATATATGTTCATTTCTATGAACAAACGACAATGACTATCGGAGACCTTGTTCGTCTCCAGATGAATATTTTTATTTAATATCTTCTTAGTATATACTAAGGAGATATTATTTTTTAAGTCTCATAAATCTAAAACAATTGTCACTTATGATAAGTTTCACCATTAATAATTTTAAAGGACCTGAACAGCTGCTCCAATAATATAAGCCTTGCTAACTGATGGGGAAATGTAAGATGTGACAGACACAACCTATAATTTGCAGACTTTACCAGTTCATGATCCAGTCCCAATGATCCGCCTATTATAAATACAATGGATGATATGCCGGAAACAAAAAAAGATTCCAGCTTCTTAGCCAAGCTCACAGAATCCGGCATTTCTCCCTTTAAATCAAGGACTGAAACAAAAGAGCCTTCCTTTATTTTCTTTTTAATCTTTTCCGCTTCCTTTTTTTTAATCTGATCTTCCTGAGCAGGGCTTATGTTGTCAGGTGCCTGTTCGTCCTCCACCTCAATTATCTCCAAATCACAAAACCTTGAAAGCCTTTTGCTGTATTCTGCGATACCTTCTTTCAAATACTTTTCCTTTAGCCTGCCCACTGTAATTATACTGATCTTCACAGCTCTATTACCTTTCCTACCCGGTCTCTCAATGCTACACTAAGCTCAATATCTTCACCCGGGCATATTTGATTTTCATTTAAAACATTGTACACCGTCTGGTACGCCAGCTCGGGAAAGTTGTTCTCCTTGCTGAGATGCCCAAGAAGGAATTTTCTTGTACCCTTCTTTGCCATATAAGCAATAACTTTGCCCGCCATTTCGTTTGATAGATGCCCGTTATCCCCTAATATACGCTTCTTGAGGCTCCATGGATAAGGACCTACTTTAAGCATCTCCACATCATGATTTGATTCGAGAAGTATTAGATCGCTGGATTCAAAATTCTCCAAAAGCCTTTTTGTTATATGACCTATATCGGTTGCAGTAGTTATCTTCCGATTATCCACCATAAAATTAAACCCTACAGGGTCGGAGGCATCATGGGGAATACTGAATGTATTTACACATATATCCCCTATTACAAGCTCCTCACCGGTACTAAAAAACCTTTTATTCTCAACCTTTACAGGACCTATGCTGTGTTCCATAGACTTCCATGTCTTAACATTTGCATAAATAGGCACATCAAGCTTTCTCGATATGATTCCGGCACTTCTTATGTGGTCCGAGTGTTCATGAGAAATTAAAACAGCACTTATATCCGAAGGATTTTCCCCGATGGAACAAAGTGCTTCAATTATTCTTTTTCCGCTAACACCTGCATCAATCAATATCTTTGTTCTTCCTGAACCGATAAATAAGCAGTTGCCACTACTGCCGCTAAATAAGCTGCAGAATTTTATCATTTGAATAAACTCCTCGTATATCTTTTGTTTTTCTTTAGTTCTTCTTTAGTTCTTCTTTAGTTTTTCTTTTGTTCTTTCTTATATATTCCTTAATCAGGTTCACTAACCCTAATTATATCAGCACCTAGACTTCTAAGCTTGCTATCAAAATTCTCATAGCCTCTGTCAATAAGTCTAATGTTATGTACTTCCGTAACGCCCTTTGCTGTAAGTGCTGCTATTACTAAGGCTGCTCCCCCTCTTAAATCAGTTGCTCTAACCGGTGCTCCCGTTAAAATCTCCGGCCCCTCTACAAGCGCCATCCTTCCTTCTACTTTTATTTTTGCACCCATCCTTTTGAGCTCATCAACGTATTGGAACCGGGAATCCCAAACTCCCTCAGTAACTGTACTTGTACCGTCAGCCAAACATAAAAGAACGGTAGCCAAAGGATGAAGATCTGTAGGAAAGCCTGGATACGGCAATGTTTTTATGTTGGCTTTAGTTATATTATCAGAGCCCTGAACCCTTATCCAATCCTCGCCCTCAATTACTTTCACATTCATTTCTATTAGTTTGGCTGTAAGAGACTCAACATGCTTGGGTATTATGTTTTTAACAACAATATCTCCTTTTGTCGCTGCCCCTGCAACCATAAAAGTACCCGCTTCAATCATATCCGGTATGATTGAGTGGGTCATTCCGCCGCTTAAAACTTCTACACCCTTTATCTTTATTACATCGGTTCCCGCACCTTTAACATTTGCACCCATGGCATTTAGAAAGTTTGCAACATCTACAACATAAGGCTCTTTTGCAGCGTTTTCGATTATTGTAGTTCCTTCAGCCTTTACTGCCGCAAGCATAAGGTTAATTGTTGCTCCGAGGCTCACTACATCAAGATATATTTGTGCACCTACAAGCTTATCTGCACTAACCTTTACAAGACCATGCTCTATTACAACTTTTGCTCCTAACGCCTCAAAACCTTTTACATGCTGGTCTATGGGTCTAAATCCAAAATCACATCCACCCGGCAAGGCAACTTCCGCCTTTTTAAACCTTCCTAAAAGAGCTCCAATCAAATAATAAGATGCTCGTATACATTTAACCATCTCATACGGTGCTGAGCAACAATTCAAATACTGTGTATTTACACTTATTGAATTATCATCATCAAATTTGACTTCCGCACCAAGCTTTGTAATAATATCAATCAAAACCCTAACATCACGTATATCAGGTATGTTTTCTATCTTACAAGGACCATCCACCAGTAATGCTGCCGGAATAATAGCTACTGCAGCATTTTTGGCACCACTTATGTTAACCTCTCCATTTAATGCTCTTTGACTTCGAATAACGAACTTATCCAAAACCATCCCTCAACTTTCAATAAACAAAATTAAAATTATCCGGTAATTACTACTTTTTATATAAAATCATATACATACAGCCGCAGTCTCACAACTCAACTCTGTATGCTTGTACTTATACCCAATTTTATACTTCTATACATAATAAACAATACGTTTCAATTATAGCACTTATATAAATAATTTACAAAACAAAATATAAAATTTTGTGCAGTTATATCTATCCATCTTAAATTCCATTTTCTCTCTTAGGAAATATATGGAAATATTTGTCCGCTTAATCAACATCCAAAATTTCAATAAGCTTTTGCCCCGTAAACGCACTATAGAATTTTTCTGTTCCGTCATTAAGTCTTACACGCCATGAAAGCAAATCACTCAAAGTTACACCGTTATCCCAATAACTTCCAAAACCTATATCGATATCATCTATAATAACATTCTTAACATCTGTCATCTTAAGCAGCACCTGGTATGCATCAATTGTCTTTTGCTTGGGATTGACTTTAATACCCCTCACATTTCTATATTTAAATTCTAATCTTATTATACCTGTTTGTCCAATTTGAGCTTTTATGTAATTATCATAGAATATGTAGTCTTCATAAACCTGATTGTATTCAAACTCATATATGTTACCTTTTAGCTCATTTTTTATTTCTAATTCAAAATCCTTATATGGAATTTCCATATCACCCAAAACATTTTCCAGCAACGTCCTTGCCTGTTCCATATCGTTAATATTATTGCTTCCACTGGGGCTTACGTCTTCAAAATCAAAGTAGTTATTATAGAACTTAAGCCGCTTTGTGCCTTCAATGATTTCACCATCATCAATTGTGTCCCTTGATTTTGGCCCTAATAAAACATCGGCAATTTTCTGCCTGTCTTCAAAATACGGACCATAGATAATTGTAGCAGCTTTGGCTGATGGCGGTATTTCGCAATTTAAGCCCACGCCCCTGCTTGTTAAAACAGATAATGTATTGGAGCTCATTTCATCAGAAAGAATACTTCCTCCACCTGAAAAGGATATATAATTATTATAAAGCAGTATGCAGTTTAATGTTAGAAAAAGAACAAGCAAAATATTTTTTGCTTTTGACCAATCCATACGTCCTCCTTTATTTGGGTTTCATTTTTTCTGTAAATGGATCTATTTTTGCAGGCAATGATTTTTGCTTATCAGGTTCTATCAGCCATAGTGGCTCAAGAATATTTGTACCTTCTTCTGAACCAACCTCATAACATGGATAAACATTTTTTATAGACTCAATGTCAGGTCTGGTAGCGGATAAGTTGTCCAATATATCTGTAAACAATAAATTATATGTCTTATCTGCTATGGGTGTAAAATTCTTAATTATCCAATAACAGTTTAAAACTCTTTTATCGGTGGCTTCAATTTCTATTGCATTATTTAGTACCCTTTTGCCCTTATCATTGATTTCAAAATTAAAGAAAACCGGCACATTATCCAAACGATAATCAAATGTAAATTTGTACCTGTCATTCTTTTCTTCAAATTTGGATAGATATATTTCAACATTGGATATGTCATATTGGGAGTCTTTATCATCGGATTCAACAAGATAAACCCTAGAACCGATAAACTCAGTAACCTTCTCAAAAGCATCTTCAAGCTTACCTTTATTTACAATACCGTCAGATTGAAGATAATGATATTCCAAAAGTCCATTGCTATAAACCTTATAGGTATTACCCACATTTTTAAATGTAGCTGCACCATTTATATCTATAGATGGGAAAAAGCTTTCGGAATCATTTCCTAGAATCATTTCACCTAGTCTTTTCATTCTGTCGTTGAGATCAAAATCACTTTTGTCATTTTTATTTAAAATAAATTCCTCAGGTGAAACACAGCTATAATTTTTAAATAAACTGAACTCGCCGGATTTTGGAACTAAAAGAACCATATCTTTAGGAATCTTAATCCTCTTATTTCCGTTAATACTGCTTACATTGACGTTAAAAAGGCTATAACCCGAATAAGGTGAATGCTTCCCCAAATCGTCTATCAATTGACTGTACCATTCCTTGCCCATATCGGTGTTATACTTAAAAGGCCTATTGTATTCAAATACTTTTTGGCTTACTTCATCTATTATTTCTATACTGCATAAGTTTTGATCATTCGAAAGGTTTGGAATAATAATAACCTTTTTTATACTGGAAATTTCATTATTTGTGATGTTAACGCCTGAAAAATCAAGGAGCCACGGAAACATTCTTGAATTGATGCTTGTGCTGAATTCAAATGTTACTGAAGGTTTTTCCATAAGCTCCAATATAGTGCCTTCTGTAAGAGGTGACACTTTGTCACTTTTAATTTCGCTTTTTGTAAGAATATCTGCAAGATAAAGCTTCATGTCTGCATAAAGCTTGGGAAAATTCTCATTATTTCTATCAATGAGCCAGTTATTTGTGTATATATTTTCCGACACAATAACCCTATTTGGCATGAACAAATTTTCTTTAAATTCAATCAAGCCTTTTTGTGCAGCTGAATTTCGCTTATTGAAAAACTCACTTAAAAAATAATTAGGAGCCCCGTATTTTTTAAAACTCCACAGGATTCCTACTTGTAATATACTTGTCACTATTAATATCAATAATGCAAAAAATTTTAATCTTTCCCATTTAGCCAGGTTCATAAAAAACCCCAAATTTCATTTTAGTTTATTTGAATATACCTTTAAAAAAATCTGTTATTTTTTGTATACCGCTTTTAATCTTTTCTGTAATATCATCTTTCTTTACAATAACCGTATAATCGGTAATCTGAAGATTTTCGCCGCGTATAAGAGTCTGAACCTTCGCTGAAGCTTTCTTATACGCCACAACTCTTATCTTATTGACACCGTCTTTAGGAAATTCAATTTCCTTTATCAATACGCCGAATCTTCCGAGCTCCCATCTGGTATCACCCTCAGAATCAGGGAAGTCTATGTATGTATCGGTTTCTTCGTCATATCTCAACAGTCTTACAACTATGCTATCCGGGTCCTTATCTTTTGAAACACCGCATATTACATAGGACTTTTCACTCTCAACTTTTTCATTCTCAGGAGCAGTTATAGTAACTAAAAATTGTTTGGCAGTAGGCTTGGTATCCTTCCTGTAAATTATTTCATCATCAACTACATCTCCTGATCCATCCATTTTGTAGGAAAATGAAACAGTTGATAGCATTAAAGTCGACACTATTAAAATTGTCAAAAAACTACATAATTTTTTATACATTGTACAACACCTCAAAACGATTAAACACAAAATCAAATAATTTTTTTAGTCTCTATATATGATTCTAAGTTTATTATACTACATTTTATATTACAAATCTATTACATTGAATTTAAAATTAAATTACATGTTATTCTTCCAGTATTTCCATATTATCGGATACTTCACATGACAAATTCAAACTTATAACTACAACAGTTCCCACACCAAGTTCACTGGAAATTGATATGGTACCGCCATGAGCTTCTATAATTTCCTTTGCAATCGCCAATCCAAGGCCTGTTCCGCCCATCTCCCTTGAACGTGCCTTGTCAACCCTATAGAACCTTTCAAATACTCTCTTAAGATCCTCCTGCGATATACCGATTCCTGTGTCAGCCACTTTAATAAATGCCATGCCATCTTTAACACCGACACTTACTGTTATAATACCTTTTACATGAGTATATTTTATGGCGTTACTTATTAAATTAATCACTACCTGTTCTATTCTATCTCTATCGGCATATACTCCGCCTGGGTCTTCTTCAACAAAGAACTCCAATGATTGCTCCTTGTTCTTAGCATCTATGGACATTTTGTTTACGCAAGTCTTTACAATTTCCGTCAAACTGACATTTTTCTTATTCCAATGCATTTTATTGTTGTCCAGACTTGACAGTTGCAAAAGGTCTTTAACAAGTCTCGTCATCCTGTCCGCTTCTGAGTTTATAACACTTAAAAATTTCTCGGCAATTTCGTCATTTTTATATTCGCCGTCTAAAAGTGTCTCAGTGTAGCTTTTAATAGATGTAAGAGGAGTCCTAAGTTCATGAGAAACATTTGCAACGAACTCCTTCCGCATTTCTTCGAGCCTCTGCTGTTCGGTAATATCCTGAAGAACTATAATAATCCCCTCTGCTTTGTTTTCCTCATCGGTAAACAAAGCAGAGTAGACTTTAATTATTTTATTCATGGTTCTTATATTTGTTTCCTTTGTGGGAGATGACTCCGGTTCAAGAAACTCCTCTAAGCTTATATCCATTGAATATCTCTTTGCAAACTCATAAAACGTAAAGTTAGCATCTTTGATACCCAGCATTCTTAAAGAAGCCGGATTGGAATGTATTACTTCACCTGACATATTAAAGGCAATTACTCCATCTGCCATATATTTCAAAATAGTCTCTACCTTACTTTTTTCACTGGATATACCAATTATCTTCTGCTTTAACTCTTTAGCCATAAAGTTAAATGTCTTTGTCAACTTTCCAATCTCATCATCGGATTTCACATCAACCAATTGGTCAAAATCTCCTCCGGCAACCTTTTGTGCTTTATGCATAACATTTATAATCGGAATTGTAATGGTCTTCGAAAGAAGATATCCGATAAGCAATGAAAGGATTATTGCTATTATTGAGCTTTTTAAAAGATCAACATTGAGATTATCAATAGTATTACCCAAATCCTGCCTATAATACCTAAAATAGAGTATATATTTACCATTAGTCCATGCATAATCATAAAAAGCAGTACCATCACTGGTATGCATAAGAATTTCCTTGTCACCCGTCTCTCCCGATAAAGCAGTGACAAAATTCTTTGATTTGAGCAAATCCTCCAGATAGACACTTCTTCTGTTATTTCCCTTATACCTGGAATCATAAAAATAAATGTCATCAGGGTCTAAGTTATTTTTGTCAACAATGGCATAAGTTCTGTCTTCTCCGGCATAGAAAATAAGAATAGCATTATTTCTCCCCACAAGATCATCTTTAACCTGCTCTTTTCCTACATTGGGGTTGTTTTTATAATCCCATTTGTTTAAACCCGATTCTATGCTTGTCTTAAAGCTCTGATAATAAGTGGATTCTATTGAGTCAATTAAAAATAGCCACATTATTATCATAAGGGCTAAGGTTATTGAAATAAAAATTGAAACCAATTTCCACTGCAGGCTTCGTGAAAATTTCCAAAAAAAGTTCTTTATAAACTTCCACCGCAACTCCCTGAAATGCATCTTATCCTACCTTTTTGAAGTAGTAACCCACTCCTCTTTTTGTAATTATATACTCAGGCTCACTTGGGTTCTTCTCCAGTTTTTCTCTTATTCTTCGTACAGTCACATCAACAGTACGCACATCTCCGTAATATTCATAACCCCATACCTTTTCCAGAAGAACCTCTCTGGAAAATACCTGTCCCTGGGATAGAGCCAAAAACTTAACAAGCTCAAATTCCCTTAAAGTCAGCTCTATGGGAGTATTGTCGTTCTTTATCTCATAGCGTTCAAAATCGATAACAAGATTACCTATCCTCATTATACTGTCAGAGCTTGAAGATTGCGTTTCTGAGAGTGCTGTTCTTCTAATGTTAGCCTTAACCCTTGCCATTAGTTCCCTTGGACTAAATGGCTTTGTGATATAATCATCTGCTCCGAGCTCAAGACCTAAAACCTTGTCCACTTCTTCTTCCTTGGCTGTAAGCATTAATATGGGCGTGGAAAGACTTTGCCTAATCTTTCGGCATACCGTAAACCCATCCATTTTAGGCAGCATGATGTCAAGAAGAATCAAGTCAGGCTTTTCTTTGAGTGCCAATTCCAGCCCTTGCTCTCCATCATTTGCTTCTATTGTATCGAATCCTTCTTTTACAAGGTTAAACTTCAAAATGTCAACAATGTTTTTCTCATCTTCCACTATCAATATTCTCTTATTCACAAAACACACTCCTAACAGAAAATGATATATATTTAATACTATATAGTTGTATAAAATATTAATTGTAAAGTATTCTTTATACATTATATCATTTATAAGCTAAAATAAAATCACAAATTTATGGGTTATAAATTTTAATATTTTCCATTGATAAATTTCCAATATGTGCTATAATTAGAATTAAACAGGTTGTCCATATTGGCTTAATTAGAGAATCGATATTAATGTATGATTTCAGTTGATCTAATATTTATTCCGTTATTCTGAAATAAAGTCAGTTGATTTATCAAGTCAATTAAAGGAGGCTATTATTTCATGTCAAAAGAACTCATGTATTCACTGATTGCCCGTATGCACATTCGTCTTAACAAACTCATTGAAATCAACAACTTCGATCTGCAGAGTCACCCCGTCCAACAATACAGCAGAAGGCTTGACAGGGTTTTAACCTTTTATAACAAAAAACTATAATATCTTTTTCTATTGAGCTTTTTTATAAGTAGGAACAATCATCTGAACATATTCCATGGCTTCATTGGCATCAGTCATTATAATCTCCTTGAGTCGATCCAGCTCACGCTTTAAAAGTACAAAATCAGTAAAAACAGGTTTCGCTACGAATATTTTTTTATTGGCAGTGGATTTAAGACCCTCTTCATCCATAAGGAGCTCTTCATACAATTTTTCACCGGGTCTTAATCCTGTAAACTCAATTTTTATATCTTCATCAGGCTCGAAACCTGATAGCTTTATCAGGTTTCTTGCTAAATCATATATCTTAACGGGTTTTCCCATATCCAGTACGAATATTTCCCCGCCCTTTGCCATAGCACCGGCCTGAATAACCAGTTGAACGGCTTCAGGAATAGTCATAAAAAACCTTGTAACCTCAGGATGAGTAACCGTTACAGGTCCTCCCTGTTCAATTTGCTTTTTAAATAAAGGAATAACACTGCCGTTACTTCCAAGCACATTACCGAATCTTACAGCTACAAACTCCGTCTTACTCTGGGAGTTTATGGCTTGAACTATCATTTCAGCAATTCTTTTAGTAGCACCCATGATATTTGTAGGGTTAACAGCTTTATCCGTTGAAATAAGCACAAATCTTTTTACGCCATACTTGTCCGCACACTCAGCTACATTCATGGTTCCGAAAACATTGTTTTTTATAGCCTCCGTAGGGTTTGCTTCCATAAGAGGAACATGCTTATGTGCTGCTGCATGGAATACCACATTAGGTCTGTACTTTTTGAATATACTGTCAATTCTATGTTTTTCCCTTATATTTGCAATAATAGTTACTAAATTAAGGTCAGGATAATTATACATAAGCTCATTTTGAATATCATATGCATTATTTTCATAATTATCCAATATTATAAGCTGTCTAGGCTTAAATGACGCTATCTGCCTGCACAATTCAGATCCTATTGATCCGCCTCCGCCTGTAACGATTATTACATGATCTTCTATATAGGACGCTATTGTCTCGATGTCCAAATTAACAGGCTCTCTTCCTAGAAGGTCCTCTATGTTAACATCCCTTATTTTCTGTATCATGACTGTCTCATCAATAAGCTGTGCCATTGAAGGCAATATTTTGACTTTACAGTCTGTCTTGGAGCATTCATTATATATTTCATTAATTACCTGGTTGGAAGCACTTGGTATGGTGATAATAACCTCATCAATCTTTTTGCGGATTATTATATCCAAAATATCTTTATTTTGACCTATTATAGGCACACCATTTATTTCCTTACCTATTTTATAAGGATCTTCATCTACAATTGCAACAGGCACACTGTTTAATTCGGTATGCCGTCTAAGCTCCTTAATCAGTGAAGCTCCTAAATTTCCACCACCGGCAATCAATACCCTTTTTGAATTTTTTAACTGTATTTTCTCGCCCTTTACAATCCTTCTGAAAACCCTGTAAGCAAACCTTGTACCGCCAAGCAGAAAAATATCAACTAGAAAGCAAATGGCAAAAATACTCACAGGCACAGTTATTTTAAACGTTAAAATACCCTTTTCAACAAATACACGTTCTGCTAAAACCAGACACTGCATAACCATATTTCCAAAAAACGCAGCTTTTACTATATTTATCATTTCATATATCCCTGCATATCTCCACAGACTGCTGTAAAGCTTAAATATTCCATTTGAAAAAAGCTTTATCACTGTTGCAACAGCAAAGATATATATAATATTGTTGCTTACCTCAGGAGGCATGGTTCTTAAATCACCGTCAAATCTCATCAAATACGAAATCAGTATGGCAATATTTATTATAAAAATATCTAAAACCACTAAAAGCTTGGATCTGATTTTTCTTCTCATTTCATCATCCCCCCATACATTAAAGTGTTATAACACATTTAATGTCAGATTTTAAGCATTAATATGCTCTTTTTCCTTTACCTCATACTGCTTGCCCTCTACAACACCCTTTGATAAAAGTACGCTGATAAATGTCTTTAGAATAATTTTTACATCAAATAAGAAAGACATTTTCTCAACATAATACCTGTCATATTCAACCTTAACGGGTATCGGCAGCTCGTCCCGTCCGTTTATTTGTGCCCATCCTGTTATTCCAGGTCTTACACTGTTTACTCCGGCCTGATCCCTGAGTTCTATAAGATCATACTGGTTGTATAACGCAGGCCTCGGTCCTACAAAGCTCATCTCTCCCTTTAATATATTAAAGAGCTGTGGAAGCTCATCAAGGCTTGTTTTTCTTAAAAACTTACCAACAGGTGTTATAAACGCATCGGGCTTGTCCAAAAGATGGGTAGGAACATCCTTTGGTGTATCGACATACATACTCCTGAATTTATAAATATTAAACTCCTTCTTGTCCTTTCCGATTCGACGCTGACTGAATATAACAGGACCTTTGGATGTAATCTTTACTATAAGAGCTAAAACTAACAATATAGGTGATAGCAGTACAATAGCAACTATGGAAAATAATAAATCAAAAATCCTCTTCATTTGCCCCACTCTCTCTAAAAAATGTTATTTATTAAGGAATGCATAAAAGTTGCATTTTAATGCAACTTTCTGTTCATATACCCAGTATATAAAACTGTAATGGGTAAATCAACCCCAAAATGTTGATTAACTTGCCAATCATATCCCATTATAATTTCCGTTCATTGACAAGTCTCTTAATAACTTCCTTCTGACGGATGAGAACCTTTTTTTCATCAAACTCCTCTAATGCTTTCTTTCTGGCATTAATGCCCATTCTTGTTCTCTCGTCAGGATTATCAATCAAATATCTTATTTTTTCTGCCAATGCATTATGGTCGGCTACCGGAACTAAAAAGCCTGTTTCGCCTTCCTCAACCTCTTCCCTGCATCCCCTTATATCGGTAGCTACAGCAGGCTTGCACATGCACATGGCTTCTATTAATGATCTCGGCATGCCTTCTCTATAAGACGGAAGTGTAAAAATATCTGTAACTTCAAGAAGCTCAGGTATATCGGATCTCGACCCTGCAAATATTACTTTATCATCTAGTTTATTTTCGCTTATAAAGCTGTCAAGTTCAGCTTTTATTCCGTCTCTGTCCGATTCAAGGGTACCGCCTATGGCAAGAAACTTAACATTGTTATATATTCCGGTAATCTCTTTTGCCGCTTTCACCCATTCAATATATCCCTTTTCTCTCACAACCCTGCCAAGTATGGTAACAACAATATCGTTCTCTTGAATTCCCAGCTCCCTTCTAAGACTCTGTGCAGCAATAGCGTCTTCAAAGCGGGAAGGATCAAATCTATCCACATCAACTCCATTACCGATTGTGAGAATTTTTGACTTGTCTATGATCTTCTTTTCAATGGCAGTCCTGCAGTCCTCACTGCTTTGGGTGAATATAAAGTCTGAAAGCCACCCTCCAAGCTTTTCTATGCCGATAAATATATTCTTTTTTACAGTGCCCATATTGTCATGGAAGTAAAAGCCATGTGCCGTATATATGACTATAGGAATCCTTGCAAGCTTTGCGGCTATTCTTCCTAAAATTCCGGCCACAGGCGTGTGTACATGCACTATATGGAATTTCTCGGCCTTCATGTATTTATAAAGCTCCCATATAGTTTTTAGATTGCTGACAGGGCTTATTTTACGAGCAATATTTATATTGTGAATTTTATATCCCTTGACCTTTAGCCTTTCTGAAATATCGTCCTTTGTACAAACAGTAGTAACATCATACTCCTTATTCATCTCTTCAATAAGCGGTATCAGAAGCTTTTCAACCGTGAACCCTACCGCACAGATTTGGAGCATTTTTAGCTTTTTATCCATTTATTTACCAACCTTATCAATTATAATATTTTCTGTACCAATTCTGGAAAACAAACAAAGCCCAGAGAGGATAAGCGTTATTAACCCTTTCAGCAAAGTGGTCTTCCAGAAGGCTTTTAATATATTCATACTCGAATATTCCCTGCTCTAAAATAAACTCCTTTGAAAGAAACTTCAAAAGCATATTTTTGAGCGGTCCCTTAAACCATTCTCCAATGGGAACAGCAAATCCCCTTTTGGATTTACCGAGGATTTCATTTGGAATCAAATCTTTAAATGTATCCTTTAAAATAAATTTTTGATTCCTTCCTTTAATTTTAAAATCCGGCGGCATACTAAATGCCAGCTCAATAACATTTTTATCGAGCATTGGAACCCTTGTTTCAATAGAGTTTAACATACTCATCCTGTCTACCTTAACAAGCATGTCCCCTTCAAGGACAATCTTAAAGTCGGTATAAAGGGTTCTTGTAAGTTCTTCAAACTCGGAATTTCTATTATACGCCTTCTCAATTATATCATATGCATCACCGGCAATATTTCCCGCTTTTAAGAGTTTACCGATTCTATCTCCATTAAAGCCAAGGAACATAAGCTCCCTGCGTTTTTCAAACAAATTCTTTCCGGTGCTTTCAATAACCTTTCTGACTTTCCTTGAAATAGAGCTCCTATCCGGCATCTTGTATACCAGTGGCTCAATAAAATTCTTTCTAAGCATCCTGGGTACTTTATTATACAAATCGGAATAATAATTCACCATATACTTGCTATAGCCGGCAAAAAGTTCATCCCCTGCATCCCCTGTCAATACCACCTTGACATGTTGGGCTGCAAACTTAGAAACAAAGTAGGTAGGTATAGATGACGAATCTGCAAAAGGCTCATCAAATGTTTCCAATATGTTTTCCAGCTCTTCAACTGCATGGCTGTAGTCTAGAAAATGCACATGATGGTTTGTTTTGTTGCTCCTTGAAACTATTTCTGCCCTGTCACTTTCGTCAAACTCCTTGATCTTAAATCCTATTGTAAATGTTTCAACCGGCCTTGAAGACAGCTTTGACATGATTCCTACCATTATGCTGGAGTCAATTCCCCCACTTAAAAATGCCCCCAAAGGCACATCACTAATCATCTTTTGCTCAACTGAATTAAACAATGCCTCTCTGAGCCTTCTTTTACATTCATCATAACTGTAGATTATATCTACCTTCCGACTGTCAATATCCCAGTACCTTTCAATATTAAATTTTCCTTCCTTATATAAAATAAATGAGCCTGCTTCCAGCTTGTATATGTTTTCAAATATGGTAAGAGGTGCCGGAATATATGTTAATGAAAAGTACTGATTTAATGCTTTTTTGTTTATCTCCTTTTTTATATCAAATGTTTTGATTATGCTTTTAAGCTCTGAAGCAAATACAAACTTCTCATGATCCCTGTAATAATATAGAGGCTTTTCACCTGCCCTGTCCCTTGCAATAAACATTTCACTGCTATTAATATCATAAATTGCAAAGGCAAACATTCCGTTTAACTTTTCCAGACACTTTGTGCCATACTCTTCATATGAATGAAGTATAACCTCAGTATCGCTTTTTGTTTTAAACTTGTGGCCCTTACTTTTAAGTTCGTCTCTAAGGCCCTTGAAATTGTATATCTCACCGTTAAATACAATTACCTTTGTGCCGTACTCATTGTAGATAGGCTGCTTTCCCGTACTCAAGTCGATAATTGAAAGACGCCTCATCCCAAGTGCTACTTTATCGTCTGCATATATACCGTCACTGTCCGGCCCGCGGTATATAATGAAGGAATTCATTTTATTTATTATGTTTTTATTTTCATCAGCAGAAGCTTTTTTCTCCAATACGAATCCGTTTATTCCACACATTGTTTATTTTCCCTAACATATAATTATTTGGTATTCTTAATTTACATTCGATTTTACGGACACATTATAACACTCTGCAACCTTCCAAGTAAAGCTTCAGAAATCACCAAAAATCATATTACATTTAGTTTATTAGTCGATACATCCTCAATAAGACTTACAAACTTACTTCCCCATACCTGATATGAATAGCATTCTTCCGCTCTTTTCCTTGCTGCTTCACCCATCTGCTCTCTCAGAGCTTTGTTTTCAATAAGAATGGACATGTATTTTACCCATTCGTCATCATTTGATGCAATAAATCCTGTGCTGCCCTGAACCGTAATTTCAACATTGGCAGGTTCAGGAGAGGCTACGGTAGGTATTCCCGATGCCATGTATTGAATAAGCTTAAATCCGCATTTGCCCTTTTCCCATATTGTGTCCAAAAGAGGCATTATACCTATGTCAGATTCATGAATGTATCGAAACTCAGAATCCTGAGACCATTTAACACATTCAACATTTACACCGTCTAAAACAAATTCTCCGCCAATTACCCTCAATATATAATCATGCTTTTTTGACAGTCTTCTTAGTGCTTCTGAAATTGTGCTTAGATACTGCACTGTTGCCGGCGAACCTATCCAGACGATTACGGGAATATTATTTGATCTTTTTTCGGCATCACTCTTTTTATATATTTTAAGATCAACAACCGTTGGAAGGTACCACAGCTTTGCATTCACAAGCTCATTCCAATACCATCTGTTCCCTACCGTAACTACCGAAGCATGCTTTGTAAGCTTATCTATTTTATTCTTTAAGAAAATACTTTTAACCCTGCTCTTTTTATAATTTATACTTATGGCATCATCATAATCAAGTGTATAAGTTACACCTTTAAGAAGAAATTTTTCCAAGAAATAAGGCAAATTGGTAAAAAGCTCTTTTTCTATAATAAGCACATCATATTTTCTTTTATTAAACATGAGAAAAAAAATCCTATTGATAATATCCATTGCTATTTTTATTGGACTTATTTTTCTCTTTGAATATAAGTTTTTGACATAGCCGTCAAATAAAAGAGGCTTTACATCAACGGCATGGCCTCTTTCCTCAAAATATTCAATATAATTGTAGAGCCTGTATCTTGAGCTAGGGCCTTCCTTATGATATTTGGGCAACATTAATATCTTCATGCCTCATTCCTTACCTTTCAATAAAAATCGTTTATCGAGAAGTTTTTCTCAATATTTCCGGCAAAGCTTTAAAAAGCATTTTATATCCCTGTGCTGTTTCAACCAATTCCTTGGCAGATCTGTGCAACAGTGCCAATGTGAAACGTGCAATAGGCTCTAGCGTATAGGTAGCCACAAGAAGAAGCCATGCCGACAAAATGTTAAAATGTTTAAATCCATAAATAATACGGCTTCTAATAGAATAAAACAGCCTTGTTGCCTTCACCTGTTCCGACGTACCTCCACCCTTGTGAAACGCATCTGCATCGGCAAGATAATATATGATATACCCTAGCCTGTTAATCCGCACGGAGAGATCCAGATCTTCCAGATATACAAAAAACCTCTCGTCGAACTTTCCGGCCTCAACAAAAACATCTCTTCTGACAAAATAAAAAGCTCCTATCACATGATCAACCTGCCTGCTGTCATTGTGATCCCATTCAGTCATAAAATGACTTCTGAATACCTTAGGAAATATATGGTCTAAACCCAATATTTTAACAAAAAAGTGTCGGGGCTTAGGTATACAAGTGCAAGTTCTTCCAGGCATGCCTGTTTCATCAATGAGCTTTATGCTGCATACCCCTACCCTGCTGTTATTCTCGTTCTCCATATACAAAAAAGGCTTTTCAAGAGAATTCTCATTGAGCCTTGTATCCGGATTTAAAAAAAGCAAATACTCCGCATTGCTTTTTTCCGCCCCCTGATTGCAGGCAGCACCAAAGCCCGCATTATATGTGTTGCGGATTATTTCCAACGGAATGTTTAAGTTTTCCAAATTATCAAGAGAATCATCCTTTGAAGCATTATCAACAATGATGACCTTAGAAACACAAAAATTTTCATACTCTGTCCTTATTGTGGACAAACATTCCCTTAACTGATTACCCGAATTCCAATTTACAATAATTATATCAATCTTTTTTTTCATATCCACACATCCCGATAGCCCCGGCAGCAATCATAAGACATACAAACTTCTGCCTGTGCCTTATAGCTGTTCCATAGTTTGATGTTCCCCATGCAAATGTAAACACCTCAATAATAATAATGCCCAATAGAGCTAACATTAAAATTCTGTTAAATCCCTCTGACCTCTTCAATCCTTTATAGGTAAAAAAACATAATATTCCATATATTATAGCATCAACGGTACCTATTATATCAGACAAAGACGAAACCATCCATGGAAATGGTGTTAGTAAAAAATGCAATATTCTTACAGGGGTATGTATTACTATGTCAATTAAGGAAGCAGGATAATACCCTACAAGGTATGCAGTTCTACCCACCGCTAGAGGCACAAGCCTGCTGGTGAGATATTCCGGTGAGAAAATAAGGGTAATGTCGGATGGAAGCTTGTTTAAAAGCCTTGCCCTGAAAAACACAAATACAACTGCAGTAATCCCTATTGCTATCAATGCTTCTTTATTTATAAGACTCCATTTCTTTTCCTTCGGCTTGTAGAAGCAGTAAAAAAACAGATATATGCCTCCTACAATTATTACTCCTCCATGTACCGAAGCTGCTCCTGCCAAAAACAAAACCGCAAGAACGATTCTTATTATATGCCCCGTACCAAGCCATTTTATAAAAAAGTATACCGATATGAGGCTCATCATTGTAATAATATTTTCTCTTAATATAACTGCAGAATATAAATTCAACGTAGGAAATACGGCTGCTATGAAAGCTCCAATATTTGCAGACCGTTTTGATCCTCCCAATTCAATCACAAGCTTATAAACAAAATAAACAGTTATAAAACCAAAAAACACATTGAAGTATTGTATAATAAAGGGTGATCTTCCTGTAATGAAATAAACTGCTCCAATGAATTTTGAATACAAGTAGGCACCCGGTGTATCCGGCGGAATAGTTCCAGAATTCCACGCCTTGGCAATATCCCATCCTAAAGATTCAAATACGATGGCATCTGCGTTGGTATCTGGCAGAGAAAATACAAACGAATTTATAACTGCAAGTGCAACTCTTGATATAAATGCTATTCCCATTATGATTACAAGGCTTGTCTCACGCTTTTTTAACAGTCCTGCCATTATAAATACAAGGCTTGAAGAAACTATGAGACTTCCCATCATACCGGTTCCCGATATTCCCGTGGAAAGTCCAATAAAAACACATACACAGGCAAGGCAAATAAATTCAGCCAATCTGTATTTTGATTTATTTATATTTGTTACAGTACCTGTTTCCATAAAAAATGCCTACTTTCTATTTGCACTTTTTTAAGTACTCGTCAATTTCCATTTTTAATCCTTCAGCAAAAGGCATAGGCGAATATCCAAAATCCCTTTTTGCTGTTTCATGTGAAAAGCTTCTATCTTCACCCATTCTTTGTACTTTTTCTATAAAATCAATCTTGCCAAATGTAAAAAACTTAAGGCATCTTGCCATAAATACCCCTAAAGCCAGAGGTATGCTTATAAAAACAGTTTTTTTATTAAGAAACTCACTTATAAGTTTAAACATATCTATCATTGAAATGGGTTTTTCACCTGATAATATGTAGTCCCCATTAACTATTTCCTTTTTCTCCAGTATTTGATAATACGCCTTTCCAAGATCCCTGCCGTTGACAGGCTGGAGTAAATTTTTACCTCCGCTAATAACCGGAAACAATCTTAGCCTGTCTATCATTTTAATAAATACAATCATGTTTCTGTCGTTAATGCAGCCATAAATCATTGTAGGTCTTAAGTAAATCACGCCAATATTGTTACCGCTATTTTTCAATATGCTGTCAATATTCATTTCAATATTCTTATATTCTTCAGATGCTGCTTTATACTTTGAATAAACACCGGTTGTATGAACAAGTATAACTTTTTTAACATTGTTTTTTATGGCGGCCTTCAAAACTGCGACAGAATAAAAAATTGAGCTGATATGCATAACTGTGTCAACTCCAACCATCGCCTTATCCAAAATGTCAGGGTCATTTAGATCTCCAAAAACTTTTTCTATATTGAGCCCGCTACTATCCAACAAGCCGGTATCGGAAGAATGCCTTACAATGCATCGAATAGGTTCTTTGTAATTGTTTTTGATGAGCTCCTGTAAAAAATGACTTCCGCTGTGACCTGTTATACCTGTAACCAATAGCATTTCTTCACCTCAATAATCAACAATAAAGTTTATGTCAATATTTCCTTAATTGTTTGCCAAACAGCCCGTTTATAAAGCCTCTTAGCATTGCCTTTAATTTTAAAAACCGCTTTTCTTCAAACAATAGCATTAAAATAAGTGACTTAAATCTTGTAAACACAGTATCAATTACCCATGCAGGTTCCCTGGTCAAATACTCCTTTATAAGTACAATATGGTTACGTGTCATATAATACCTTCTTAAAGGCGAATGATTTGATGTTCCCACACGCCTCCAGAGAAACCTATGCATAGTTGCCGCTCCAAAACTGTGCCTCATAGTTTCCTTTCTCATAAGAAGTATTTTATATCCTTTGTACTTTGCTCTGAGGCAAAACTCATCATCAACATGATCAATAAAGAAATCTGACCTAAAATAACCTACCCTGTCAAACACATCTATGGGTATAAAGCTACCCGATGTGATTACTGTAAGCATTTCAAGCCATAAACTGCCTTTGTCTTCTTCATTCCCATAAACATTTTTATGAGTATAGGTATCTGTAAAATTAGAGCCTATAACAGCAATTTTATCCTTTTCCGGGTACGCTGTATAGACTTCATATATACTCTCAAGCAAATTATCATAAATAACAGTGTCCTGATCAAATAACAGTACCCACCTTGAACCCTTCCCCTTTGCAAATTCAACCCCTCTGTTAAGTGCCTCAGCAATTCCTAGATTGCTGCCATTCTCAATAAGAAAGCAGTTATCCGTACCGGAAACTATTCCCCTAATCATTTCAAGCTCAGTCGGGGACGAATTATTGTCAACCAATACGACATTGCCCGACTGTCTTAAAATTTTATCTACACGGTCCTTAAGCTGCTCATCGGGATGAAAGGTTACGATTACAGCACATATTTGATTTTTAAACGAATCCAAATCTGTCATGAGTACTCCTTATAAACTTGCCTTATATACTAACGTTTACCTCTTAAATAAACTTATGCCCTTCTTTTTAAGATAATATAATGTAAAAGCCACCATAAGTGCCTCTATAAACAACACCGCATAAGCTGCACCTACTGCATTGAATAGTTCAATGAGCAAAAACATGGCTATAATTCCAATAACACTGGTTATCATATATATCCTTGAATATTCTTTTTTCAATCCGAGTGAAAGCAATCCCTGCACAGTAACTATATTCCCCAACAATACAAGAAACGGTGCAAATGCCAGGACTTCAAGGACCTCAATCGAATTTAAATATTCCTTCCCTAAAAACATAACAACAACAAAGTCAGATTTAATTGAAAGAATCAGTGATAATACAAATCCCGCTGTGCCAAATATAATAAGCTCTTTTCGAATAAAGCTTAAAACCTTTGCAGTCGATTCCTTTGCCAATTTATTTACATAGGGATAAACAGTCTGAAATAGCGGTACTATCAATCCTTGAACCGCTACCCTTATCTTATCTGCCCCTGCATAATATCCCGCAGCTTCTTTGCTAACTACAAATCCAAGTATTATAGTAGTAGAGGATGTGTATATTACCATGCTTACTGATGATATAAAAACATACCAGCCTTCTACTATCTGGGTCTTAATATTTCGTAAATCGGGCTTCCTAAACCTAACCTTGAATTTAAAGAAAACCAACCCAAGACTGATTAATCCTATTACAATTGATGACAAACTATTGAGCCCAGCATATATAACCGCGTCATCTCTATTTTTTACAAGTACAAATATTAGTACGGTTATTACACCCCTGCAAATAATATTGATAGGTGTAATATATTTCATCTTCTCAATTCCCTGGAAATACCATATAGGAAACAATACGTTTCCAAATACAAGTCCATAAGAAATGAGATATACCTGATAATCATCCTTCAATGCTTTAATACCAAACACCATGACTGTCAGAACTATTAAACCTATCAAACATAATATGGTTTTAATTACCATAACCGAACTGAAAATAGCAGATACTTTCTCTTTGTCATCTCTGTTGATTGAAATATCCCTTGTAGCTGACAAATTAAAACCATAATCGGTAAAAATAGTAAAATAGGCCATAATAGCTACGGCAATGTTGACAGTTGCAAAATTGGTAACACCCAATACCCTTGTTATATAAGGTACAGTTATAAGGGGCAAAATATAATTGAGCCCCTGAACAACAGTAAGTGATATAAAGTTGCTTGCCAGCCCTGCCGCATCTTCCGACTTCATAATCCTTTTGAGATAAGGCAGAGATAATTTACTTATTCTCATAAAGTCCCAAGCTTTTTGTCCTTCTCGGAAAGAATAATTTCCCCTATACCATCTAAAGGCCATTCTATTCCAATGGAAGGATCGTTCCATATAATTCCACTTTCATCTTCAGGATGATAGAACTCGGTACACTTGTACGCAAACTCGGCCTCATCGGATAAAACCAAAAAACCGTGTGCAAATCCCGGGGGTATATAAAACTGCTTTTTATTCTCTCCGGAGAGGACAACTCCAAACCACTTTTTATAAGTAGGTGAATCCTTCCTCAAATCCACTCCTACATCAAAAACCTCGCCGGACAACACCCTTACAAGCTTCCCTTGAGGGTAATTAACTTGAAAATGGAGTCCTCTTAAGACTCCTTTGAAGGATTTTGACTGGTTATCCTGGACAAAAACCATGTCCAATCCGGCTTCCTTAAAATCATTATAGTTATATGTTTCCATGAAATATCCTCTGTTATCCCCAAATACCGTAGGCTCTATAACATAAAGATCTTTAATTCCCGTATCGATAAATTTGAACTTTCCCAATAGCTACACATCCTTTTCATACATGCTCTTGTAATAATTCTGGTATTCTCCTGAAGTTATGTTATCCATCCATTCCTTGTTATCAAGATACCATTTGATTGTCTTTTCTATTCCAACTTCAAAAGTTGTGACCGGATACCATCCAAGCTCTCTCTTTATTTTTTCAGGATCGATACCGTATCTTCTGTCATGACCTTTCCTGTCTTCCACATACTTAATGAGGTTTTCATCTATTGTGCTGTCTACATGCTCTCTGAGATAGCCTATGATAGTCTTAACTATTTGGATGTTCTCTCTTTCATTATGCCCTCCAATATTATATATCTCACCGGGCTTTCCATTATGGAGCACCATATCAATAGCACTACAGTGATCTTCAACATAAAGCCAGTCACGAATATTCTTACCGTCACCATATACTGGAAGAGGCTTCTTTGAAAGAGCATTGTTTATCATGAGGGGTATGAGCTTCTCAGGGAACTGGTAAGGCCCATAATTGTTGCTGCATCTTGTAATATTTACCGGCATACCGTAAGTATCTGCATAAGCCTTAACAATAAGGTCTCCTCCAGCCTTGCTTGCAGAGTAAGGGCTATGAGGGTCTAATGGAGTTGTTTCTGTAAAGAAGCCGGTTTCTCCAAGGGATCCATACACTTCATCAGTAGAAACCTGCAAATACTTAACTCCTTCCTTATATTTACCGTCCACTTCCCAGTATTTCCTGGCAATATTTAGTAGATTGGCGGTACCTCCCACATTTGTCTTTATAAATATATCAGGATCAGCAATGCTCCTGTCAACATGACTTTCTGCCGCAAAATTAATCACATGGGTTACATTGTACTCCTTAAATAATCTATCTACAAGCTCCCTGTCACAAATATCTCCCTGGACAAATACATAGTTCTTATTGTCCTGGACGGATTTCAAGTTTTCCAGATTCCCTGCATATGTTAATTTGTCTAAATTTATTATTTTTATATCATTATATTTTTGAAGCATGTAAATTACAAAATTACTTCCTATAAAACCGGCTCCACCGGTAACTATAATGTTCTTCATAGTATCCTCCATAATACGTATAATTACTCAAATAGAGAGAATTCGAATTTTAAAATTCACAAATAGATTAGAGACTTATTTCCACATTTTCAACAAGCTTATTGGCATAAGCCAGACTATCAAATGTTCCGGCATCAGTCCACCAGCCCTTTAATACATCACTTGTCATTGTTCCTCTCCTGATATACTCGTTGTTTACATCTGTAATTTCCAACTCTCCCCTGCCGGAAGGCTTAAGAGTCTTAATTATATCAAAAACACTGCTGTCATACATATATATTCCAGTTACACTGTAGTTTGATTTTGGGTTTTTGGGTTTCTCTTCAATTGAAACAACCTTATCTCCTGAAAGTTCTGCAACTCCATATCTTTGAGGATCTTCAACCTCTTTAATGAGAATCTTTGCACCCTCAGGCTGCTCATTAAACTTTTCAACAAACTCTTTAATATTATCTTCAAAAATGTTATCCCCTAAAATTACAACACATTTATCATTTCCAACAAATTCCTCTGCAAGCCCTAGTGCTTGTGCAATCCCACCTGCCTGATCCTGTATCCGGTATGTAAACTTCAATCCCATCTCATATCCGCTGCCTAAAAGATTTACTATTGACCCGGCATGCTCCTTTCCCGTTACCACAAAAATGTCCTTAAGTCCTGCTGCTTTAAGCTTTGAGATAGGATGATATATCATTGGATACCTACCCACCGGCAGAAGATGCTTATTTGTCACCTTAGTAAGCGGGCTCAGCCTTGATCCTGTCCCTCCAGCTAAAATAATGCCTTTCATAATCAAACCTCTCCTTTCAAGTAATCTATTAATGCCTCTTCCCAACTTCTGAATTCATTTATACCTATAAGCCTTAGCATAAAATTGTCAAGAACTGAATACTTAGGCCTTTCTGCGGGTCGGTTCAATTCCTCTGTTGTGATATCACTTACCTTTATATTAATTCCTTTAATCTCAAAAATCTTTTTAGCAAACTGATTCCAACTGCAGCTTCCTTCGCATGTCCCATGATATGTTCCATAGCTCTCGGTGTTTATAAGCTTAATAATGCATCTTGCCAGATCTTTAGTACTTGTAGGAGAGCCAAACTGATCATTAACCACCTTTACCTCATCTCTCTCCTTTGACAGCTTAAGCATCGTCCTCACAAAATTATTGCCTTCTCCGTAAAGCCATGCTGTTCTAACAATAAAATGTCTTGGGTTTATTTCCTTAACAAGTATTTCTCCCATTGCCTTGCTTTTTCCGTATACGCTCCTGGGATTTATAGGATCAGTCTCAATTTTGGGGGAACTTCCTGTTCCGTCAAAAACATAGTCCGTGGATACCTGCACTATCTTTGCACCTACTGAGAATGCTGCGGCTGAGAGGTTCTGCGGGCCTATTGCGTTAACCCTGTAGGCGTTTAATTCATCACTCTCACATCCATCAACATTTGTATATGCAGCACAATTTATTATCACATCAGGCTTTTGGGTTTTAACCAGGTCAAAAACCATTGCCTGATTTGTTATATCAAGGTTGTGGACATCAGTTTCAATCAAACTGTATAATCCGTCAAATTCATTAAACTGCCTTGTCAATTCCAATCCAAGTTGGCCTCTGCAGCCTGTTATAAGAATTTTCATAGTCATTCCCTCCATTAGGCATTATTGTGTAATTTTTACATATACGGCACCATCTAATAATTGGCTACGACTGCTTTTTTTGCCAAAATTCAAAAACTATGAGAAAAAACATTATAAACATAAACCCGGCCGCAAAGGCCAGTATTACATTCACCTTTATTCTAGGAGAAATCTTATAAGGTGCACCGTCTTCATATACCATCTGAATGTTCAACATGCTCTCTATAGAGTCCGTCTTTATAAGTGACAATTCTTTTTCGATAATCTTATATGAATCATATGCCTGTGCAGCAAGTACATAATTGTTTTCAATTTCCCTGTACTTTGCAACATCTTCAATTGAAAGGCTTTCGATTTTTCCGCCTGTTTTAGATAAGAATTCATCCATTTCCTTTTTATACTTTTTAATGTTTTCACTTTCTGTCTGAAGCCCGTCTTTAACAAAACCTGCTGACTTTTCAATTGATTTTGACGCTTCGCTAGATACATAGCCGGGAAGATAATCTTTAACAGCCTTTCCAACATTCATAAGCTCATCAGGGAATTGGGACTGAGACACTATTGTTATTTGATTTAAGTCCTTGTTTGCTGACACATTGGTTGACACACTACCGTCCGACTTTCCGCCATAAATCTTGTCTTTAAACTCTTTACTGCCAATCATGGCTGCAACGGAATCCGCATCATATCTTGGATATGACATTTTATTCAATATAGCCCCAAGCATTCTGTTTGCCTGCTTGTTGTATGTTTCGTTATTATCCGGTAGCACTCCACCTGCAATAATTGTTTCCTGTGTCTCCAATCCTGACTTAAGGTCAACAGGACTTATACTGAATATAATCCTGTGGCTGTATGAGGGCATGACTAAATAAATGCTTACTACTGCACTAATTATGGCACAGCAAGCCGTAAAGACCAAAATAGTCCATTTTCTCTTTATTATTAGCTTAATTATATCTTTTAAGTTAATTTGGTCCATCAAATCTCCCCCAACTACATTTCTACAATCCTTATGCTTTTTATTTCCAGCTTTTCAGGAGTATGGATTCTTAGTATATTGTCTGAAGGCTTAAATTCCTTAGGAAAAGAAACCTGGGTTGAATACACTTTTCCTGTGGCTATAAGACTTTCCTGCTTGGTGCTAAAGCCTGTAATACCGTATGGCAGAGCTTTTAGGGAACTTTCATTAGCAAGCTCAACCTCAATCTTATAATTCTTTTCTGCTGCAAAATTAAGCTTTCTTGTTTCAATATAGCCATTCTTTGCTCCGTTGTTACTTTGCACCACTAAAATACCGTCATCCTTCTCACTAATAACAGCATTATCTCCACTGGACACAAGCTGATCAGGCTTACCGTTCATATCGCAATCTAAACCGGCAACGTAGTTAAACACCAGCTTATCAGCGTTTATACTTTCCAGCTTGTCCTGATTTTCCTTCAAATATATTACTTTCTCATACAACTCCAATGTTGCAGAGTTAAAAGCAAAGGGATTCATATTGCTCTTATTTGCTTCAACAACTTCATCTTTGACCTTTAGTGCTTTATCCAGATATGTTAAAGCCTTGTTCTTGTCCTTATTCTGTATATAAAATCCAATAACGCTGTAATAAGCACCAAGCTTTTGCTGCCATTCCTCAGGCCTTAATGGACGGAGCTTCGCAGATCTGTCAAACAAGCTCAAACCTTTATCTATTTCTCCCATATTCAAATAAAGGGAACCAACCTTAGGCAGGTTTTCTGCACTATACCATGCCAGCTTTTCAGCTGCCTTAAGGGCGTCCTTCGCACTGTTGATATCCTCTTGAGTCTTTTGCTCCTTTGAAAGAACAAGCTTTACATAATCAAGCTTATACTCCACCATCCACGGATCAAAGCTTGATGCGCTCTTCATCATGGATGTTGCCTTATCAATGTTGGAAGAACTGACACTCACCGCTTCTCTTCCATTTGCATTAGCCGACTTGATAAAAACAGGAACAAACATTATGATTATGGCAAGAGTAAGCATAACAAAAGCATGAAGATTTACTGTTTTCATTTTTGAGAATTTACTCAAATATCTTACAACTGCATTTTTAGTTTCAAGCTCTTCCACTACAGATGTATTTCTATATCTTGAATTGAATATGCCTAACAACTGCCAGAAAAGCAAGAACACTGCCGATAATGAAAAATCAAAGTCCACAATCGAGTGCATAAGCATTCCCAAAATGGCTGCAAACAAAGCTCCTTGCAAGATTCGCTCTTCTATTTCGGATTTTCTTTTATATTTCAACTCCGATACAAATATAGCTACTATGGATAGTATAAGGAATATCAGCACAATTATACCAACAATACCGCATTCCACTGCTATCTGGGCAAAATAATTATGAGCCTGAGTACTCCAATAAAGGAATGACTGATATGAAAAATTCAATGCTGCCCAGGTTCCTCCGCCTCCGCCCAATAGCCAGCGGTCTTTAAACATATTTACAGCATCTCTGTTAAATATGGAACGCTCCACGAGACTTCTTGAAACCAAATTTATCTGCACAAGCTCAGGTAAATTACCCAGCGAATATTTATATTTCATTGCAATGTTTTTCGAAACCTTACCCGAAGCTGCATCAATAACTTTAACATTATCGAATACTGAGCTTGTACCACTATAATCATTTCTGAAAGTAATATTTACAACTTTACTATCAGATGGAAGCTTAAAGGGAAGCTCTCTCTTTTCAATCCCATTTGTTGCTTGACCGCTATACTGTGTTATATGAACTTCTCTTTCATTTACAACAAGGTCCCGTTCCCTTTTATAGTTTATTATAATGGTATAGGCACTCGGCTTGTCACCATTTATCTTTGCATCAACATCATAAACCAGCTTATAATCCTTGCCCGGCTCCAATATTACACTCTTTAAAGTGCTGACAACTCTGTGCTCAGAGCCTTCAGGATAAACCAGCTCAAGCTTTTCCGTTGAATTCATGGATACAACAACAACTGTAGCACCAATAACGACACATAATACAGCTGCTGAGACATAAACCTTCCAGCTTATCTTTTCCATAAATGGAGATATTATCGAAATAACAATGTTTATTATAACAGAAATTACAATTCCTGCAAAGAATAAAATCCATATTTTAGATTCATTTCCTGCGGTATTCATTATATACTTATACATCAGAACAGAAATGATTGCTGAAGGTATAATAGAAGATATCCCGTAAATAACACATTTAATCCTGCTTCCTTTTGGAATGGCAATTAGATAAATAACAGCTATAACAGGTACAACTGCAATCATACCACGGCTTTTGGTAAATACAAAAGTTGTTAAAAATATATATGAACAAACAGCTGGAATTATTTTAATCCACCTGTTTTTTGTGATCATTGTTATTGTAAGAGAAACCAAAAATACTGCTATCAAGTAGGATGCAAGGGCATTGGGGTATTGCAATGTAGAATAAATTCTATTTGTAACAAAGGTACCGAATATCGTTTCACTTCCGGTGATTGAGTTTATAAGCTTGGCTATATTCTGACCTGTTGCCCCGTCAAAGCCAATAATACAAATACATACACATGTTCCTATTATAACCCATAATACAGCCAGCTTTAATCTCATTGTGGCAATAAGATCAGAAATCATTATAAATACTGCAATATACATGCAATATTTGAGCCACTCAATAACAGCAAGCCTTGGCACTACCGCCAGACGTATACCTACTATATATAAAAGAACCGATATGAAGTAGACGACAATAAATGCTGCAGCAGCATAATCTATTGGAGTAACGAGCAATCGCTTGTCACGAATGAGATACTTGTATGCCCAGAAGGCTGCAAATACGATAAAGATAAATATCTCTGCCGGAATCTGCTCTGCTTCAAAGTACAACCCTCGCAAGAATGGAGGTATAAATATGAAGATGCAGAGGACAACGGTTAGAACAATCTGGAAAGGTTTGTATTTTTCTATATTCAAAGGTAATTTCTTTTGTTTCAATGTGTACAACCTGCCTTTCTGTAGATGTTACAATAAACAAAAGTATTTTACCCTATATTTTGTTTTGTGTCAAATAAAAAGAAAAGGATAGACCGTGCGGTCTACCCTTATCTTTTTTATTAATTGATATCATATAATACTTTTACGTCTGTATTAATTCCTGTGTTACCAGTATTCTTGAGGTTAGCATTTGGAGTGAACAGTGTAACTTCATCAGTTCCACTTGCTTCATTAAGAGCAATTACTATTGATTTTCCTACAACATTTATTGTAGTATTAGTTGAATCTGCAGTAGCCAATCCTGTAATTTCTCCTACATCTGCAATTGTTACTTTATTACCACCAGTTGCAGTTACAGTAGGTGAATCAGGAAGCTTTGGTACCTGATTGAATGTTATAGTTATTGTATTCGCTGATATACTTATTCCTTCAGCTATAAATCCTTTTGAACCAGTCTTACCAGTTGTATCTGTTACGATATACTGTTCGTTAACGTCTTTTGCTACTATATCTGCTGTTGGTTTAGTTTTTAATAATACTGAGGCAGTTTCATCAATTGTTCCACTTGTTGTTAACTTAACTACATTACTTTTTGCTTTTGATCCTACAAGTGCACCATCAGTAACTGGTAAGTTTGTTGTACCCTGTGATAAAAGAACACTGTTAGCAAATGATACTGCATCATCTATATTACCTTCAAGGATAACAATTACTTGGCTATCATTGAGTATAGATACTGATTTTATTGAAGTTGTGAATGAAGTTGATGCTGCACCCGTTACTTCAGCACCGCCGTAAATTAATGTTCCTACAGAAGTTTTTGTACTTGCCGGACTTGCTATTGTTTTAACTTTAACAGCACTTAAGTCTGTGTTACTTGAAAATGCATCAGCTGCTGTAGTGAGTTCCACATATTGTGTTCCGTCTACATCAACAAGTTTTGCTGCTTTTGCTGTTTCATATTCTGCTAAATCAGTTTTATATTCAAAATCTGAGTATGATACTGTATTGAGCTTAGGACCTAATACTTTAACTCTTAAAGTATTTCCTGAAGTAATCTTCAATTCTTCTCCAGATCCAGCGATAGTAGTATCACCATCTACTATTGCTGTTGAAGTAGCTTCAAATCCGATTGAAAGAACATTATTTGCTTCGTCAGCAACTGCCTTTATATTGCTTCCGGATACATAACCAAATTTGACTTTTGTATCACCATGTTTAGTTGCCTTATCACTTGGAAGTGTTATAACTATAGCTTTTGAATCTTCTGATGAAACTGCAATAGTAGTTCCTGAAGGAAGATCTCCAAAGGAAGTATCGCTAGTATTCATCCATTTATAGTTTCCTGTATTAAGAACTGAGTAAGTTCCAGTTGTAGCCATCTTTTCACTGAATACTACATATATTTTATTTGCACCATCTTTTACAGTCACGCTATCAACAGTTGGTGGAGTTACATCTGTAAATGTTATTGAACTTGATGAAATAGCTTGCATTTCCTGACCAACTACGTCTTTAATTCCGCTTATACTAATTGTGCAAGCTCCTGACTGTTTTTCTTTCAAAGTAAGAATTGTTGTTTTATCAGCAGCAACATATTTAGCTTCTGTGATTTCTACTGCTGTTCCGTCAGCCTTTTTAATTGTGTAATGATCTTTTTTAGCTGCGTTTCCAGTAGTACCTGAATTTACTTCTACACCAGCAGTAAGAGTAGCTGCCATATCTTTTGAGAACTTAACTTTTACTGTCTGTTCATTCTCTACAGTAATAGTAGCTGTTGCAACAGCATCTGCTCCAACTTCAACTTCGAATTTCTTAGTTGGAACCGCATTTCCGTATGCATCTACAACACCTTTTACAAAGAAGTATACTTTACCAGTTGGTATTACGTTTGTAGTAAATGAGAAAGCATATTTTGTATCAGATCTTTTAGCTACTTCATTAGCTGCCTTATAGGTGTTTGAATCTGATCCGTCTGTGTTCCAGAATACAGTTGAAGTTGCTGGATCTTCTACTGGATCTGTGAATTCAACAACTACTTCTGATCTGCTATTTACAGTAAGATCTTTAACTTGAGCTGCTGTTAAACTAACTGTTACTGTAAATTTAGCACTCATAGCTGGAACATAGTAGCCAGCATAGTCTATAACGTCTGTAATATTATCTCTAACTATTGCAAATGTATATTCTCCTGTTTCAAGAATATTAGCCAACTTAATATCAACGCTAGTGAAATCATCTGAAACTTTAACATCTGTTACTGCATAATAATCAGTACCGACAGTACCGATTACTTTATCACCAATCTTATAGTTGTACACACCTGTATTTGCTACATCAGCATTTTCAACCGGTTCTGAGAAAGTAGCTCTAATAATCTTGTTACCTATAGCTTTAACAGAAACTAACTGTGGTACAGTTACGTCAGCAGCTACTTTAAATGCCTTAGTATAATCCTTACCGTCTCTTGTTAATTTTAAAGTATAATCAACATCTGCATCAAATTTACCATTTGCTATTACCAATACCTGTTTTGAATTTTCAGTAACAGCCTTAGCAGTTATCGCTACTGTTGCAGAAGTATCTGAAGTCTTGTAAACTGTGAAAGTATCTTTTGATGAATCATAATCTTTGTTTAAGTTAACTTTTATTAACTTCAAGCTTGGTTCTACAATATCTTTAATTCCGAAAGCAGCACCTACAACAATTGCAGGAGCAGCTACAGCTGTAGTATCCTTATACTGTACTGAGTATACTACGTTCTGTTCTTCTGATGCTTCAGCAACAACTGGAACGTCGATAACTACAGTCTTTGTTTCATAAGTGTAACTATAAACAGTACCTGTTACTGTTGTAGCAGCACCGCCATTTATAGCCTGAGTTATTGTGAAATCAGAAGCAGCTGGAGTAGCTCCAACATCTTCAGTCAAAACAACTGTCAACTGTCCATTAGTAGCAGCTACGCTATAAACTTCAGTTGTAACAGTCTTTGTCAATTCTAATGCATCAGGTAAATATTCCTTAGCTATTTCTTCATTAATAACACCAGCTTCAACTAATGTCTTAAGAAGAGTTTTTCCAGTGCCCTTCTTTTCAAGTGGCAATACTTCCAAAACAGCTGTTATTAAATCAGCGTTTGTGAACTTGTCAACATTAGCAACTTTTGCCAATCCTTTTTCGGCTGCAAAAGCTATAGTGTTAGCATAGTCAAAATCTCCCTGTACATCGCCTACTGTACATTTATATCCTAATGTTTCAAGCAATACTTTGTAGAATGCTTGAGCTGAAGTAGCTGAATTAGGATCGAACATGTTGTTACCTATTCCAATCCATCCATACTCCGGATGAGTTTTGAGGTAACCAAGGTATTTCTTAGTGTCTGCAGATACAGTGTTTGCATCAGCAAAGTTATCTTCGCCTGCATACTCTCTTGCATCAGCTTCAAGACCTATCAATCTGAGGAAAATAATTGCTGATTGGTACCTTAGTGTTGTTGCCTGTAAATATTCGTCTGTAATTCCATCTTCTCCACCGATTACAACTCCCAAAGCCTTCACTATGTCAGCTTCAGTCTTTGGAGCAGCAGCTGTATCAGCAGCAAATGCTGGTAACATAGTTGTTGCGAGCATTGCAATAACTACGATTACCGATAACATCTTCTTGAGATTCTTCATACTCTCAATTCCTCCTTGTGATTTTTGTAATTTGGAATAAGGCTTTATAAAATACGGTCGAGATACGCCTTTTCCGTCTATTTTATAGCCCGACCTAAAATTATTTTCTCAAGATATCCGGCATATATCACCTATCTTGATTCAAGACAAATTATATCAGAGCGATATTTTTGAGTCAACAGATTGAATTTAAGTGTAAAGAAATTGTAACAGAACTGAAATAATTGAGCATATAATATTTCAGCAATAGAGTTACGCATCCTAACCTAACTGCCAACCCGTATTAATAATTTAACATGCCGTTAGATTTACTTGCCGGAGCAGCGACATATATAGGCAAAACACTTATATTTCCCGCTTTATCCGAAACAAGATGTACTTTCAAATATAATATGTCTGTATTAAAGTCACCATCTAAAAACTTATCTTCCGCAAATGTTATTTTCACGGTCCTGTCATCTATAACAGTCAAAGTATCTTTCTCATCAAGTGCTGAATATGTAACTGATGCATTAGGACCCGATACCGAAATGGAATACCTGCTTTTATCTGCAATAGAAAATGCTCCTTTTGTTGACATAGCTTCAGGGAACTTGATTATTGCATAGTCGGGCAGAAAATTGTCGTTATCGTCCTTGCCTGAGTTTACCGGAAAAACATTGACACTATCTATGGGAGTTGTATCTATTATAGATACTATAACATTTTGGTCCGGAATCTTTATACCTGAATCCGCATAAAGATTGCTTAAGTATATTGTATAATTGCCTCCAGGCTGGGTTTCAAAATATAGAGTAATTATTTTATTCGTATCATCAAGAACCGCACTACGAATGGCAACATCCTGACCATCCGGACCTTTCATTTTAATATTGGCAGTGTCAACTGAATCAAGTTTCAAAGGCTCGGTAAAGAACAGCTTAATTTCTTTATCGCTGTCTGCTTGTGCATCAATAAACTCGGACGGAGCATCGGTAAAATTACTTATATAAAACTTCTTTGAAGGAATTATATTTCCATAACAATCTGTCATTCCTGAAACAAAAAAGTAAGTTATACCTGTCCCAATACGATTTTCATTAAAATTAACTACCAGTGTCTTTTCATCGATTACTTTTACAGGGTTAATGGAATCTGCACAGTTTTTATTATTTTCTTCAACACCATCAGTATTCCAATAAAAGTTAATGTTTTTTACATTATCTGTAGTGATGGGATTACTAAAACTTACTCTAAATGTAGTCTCACTAACAAAGACTGCCGACACTACATCTGTCAAAGGTGAAAAAGAGGCCGGCGGATATTCCATGTTAAAATGTTTGGCTGCAGCCATAACATCAAGTATATTTATTACTTGGTCTTTATTGAGGTCACAATTTTCTTTGTAGTAATTATCTCCTTTTGAAGAATTAAAGCATTTTGCCAATTCAAGAATATCAGACATGTTAATATTGTTATCCTGTACTATATCTCCTGGCCACATATCTATCAGAACAAATATAAAAGAAGATTGAGAATTTAGTCCCACAATTTGTACTGTCCTTTGAAGATAACCTTCTTTAGATATTTTCATATTGTAAGGACTATTACTCACAGGAATATCATTCAATACAAAAGAACCTATAGAGTCTGTGTAAGTTGTTACAGACAGTCCCTCAATTTCAACCTTAAAATCTTTATTAAGATCACCTTTTTCTCCCAACACAAGATTTTTATCGGTTATTATACCGGAAATATTTACAGTAAATTGATCAGCCAATGCAGTTAATGATAATACAGTACTAAATAACATTATAATGATGAAAAATAAAGATATGCATATTTTTTGTTTAAGAGCCATTTCTAACCTCCATTTATATTCATTTTTTCTTTTTACTAAATATATCATATTTTACACCATTAAAACAAACTGTTTTTTTTCGTATTAGATTTATTCGGCTCAGCAACAGCGGTATTTGAAAATTGTGAGGTTGTTTCAACAGTCAGAGGTGGGTATATTACTGCGGCAAGTACCGATATTTCCGACTATGGGTTTTTATTTCTAATTATATCTGCAAGGTTTAATTCTTTTGTGTGAAGGTATAAGTTACCGCATAATAGTGACCAAGGATCGCAATTTACAAGTATCAGACGGACATATAAAAATGCCCACAATTGCGGATGAACCTAAATGCCCTTAGGAATTGCCGTACAGATGATTACTCCATTTTTATTAATTCCATTTGATGCAATTATATTAACCATGCTAAAATCAGTATCAGCTTTAATTAAATCAATGATGTTTAATTTATCTCCTTGGATATTCAAATTTGCAAGTGGTTCAACTTCTACTACTTGAATAGTTTTTTATTTTCAAATAATTTTTATTGGTTCAACTCGATTAATACCTTTCATTTTTGATTTCATGTACAAATCAAAGAATTTCTTACTGACAATTACTCTCTGCATACAATAATTAGCCACCCCGATATATTCCTCTGATAAATTGAAGTCTTTAGCATCCATATTAATTATATCATCGTTATTCAAATCTCCCAATAACAATTCTCTGTTTCCAAATCCATCATAGCTATAGTCAGTTACGACACTAGCGGATGCATCTGTCAGTTGTACAACATCCCCGTGTGCATTAAATAAATAGTACTTTTTAGTTCCTATACTGTCAATAAAAGCTATGAGATTGATAGTACTATTTAACTTTTATACACATTTTATAATTTTTATTAAGATTTTACCAGAATTATGTTTGCTATTCTACATAAATTATTTAAACATACAAGGGCTGTAATATAAGTAATTTTTAGTCATATCTAGTTTATTAAGATTTCCTTAGGCTTATTGCATTCTCCAATCAAATGGAAAACCACACTGGCGGCTAATACTTTTTAATGGTATTATATAGCTATGGTTTTGACAGTTAGTCCTAAGTAAACATAACAGGGAGGGTTTATTTTGAAATTTAACAACAAAACTGAAGATATTGTGGATACAAATAGCGAAAACTCAAGCAATACATTCAAAATAAAGGAACCGCCGGTTCTTTTTGATAAAACTCAGAAATTGATACATAAGATTGAAAATATGTTGGGTCATAAAATGCTGGTTTATTGGATGTCACACAGGGGAAGCGTATGCCAAAACGACATTATCGCACTATATGAAATATTCAAAACATTGGGCAGACAGGACAAAATTTCTTTATTTATAAAGTCCAACGGCGGTGATGTTGAAGCTGCATTGAGAATAGTAAACCTCATAAGAAGCTACTGCAGCAATGTCAATGCACTGATTCCTCTTGAGTGTGCATCGGCTGCTACAATGATAGCTATGGGAGCAAATGAAGTATTCATGGGACCTTTATCCCATCTTACTGCTATCGATTCCTCTATACGACATGATCTCTCGCCTATTGACGAACGGGAGAACAGAAGGATACGCGTAAGCCAGGACGAACTCCAGAGAATAATAAAACTTTGGGAAAATCGTGCTCATGAGCATCACGGCAACCCATTCGCTGAAGTATTTAAATATATTCACCCATTGGTTATTGGTGCCCTTGACAGATCCAGCTCCCTCTCCATTAAGGTATGTAAGGAAATTTTATCCTACCACCTTACCGATGAAAGTGAATGCGATAGAATCAGCAAGCATCTTAATTCCGAATACCCTTCCCACGGTTATCCCATTACAGCCAGGGAGGCATCGCGTATCGGACTTAATGTAACCACGCTCGATGATGAGCTCAACAATGCATTATTGGAGCTCAACCAAAAATATTCCGAAATGGCCCAGAGAGCACTTACAGATTATGATGAGTATAATTATCATGACAACGAAATATTGAATATCCTTGAAGCAGAAGGCATTCAAATATATTACCAGAATGACAAAGATTGGAACTATATAAAAGAAGAAAGAAGATATCAAATATTAAATGACGAAAGCTCATGGAGGAAAATACAGATGCAAGGAAACAAGAAAACAAAGAGCATTCTTCATATTGGGTAATTAATGAGGAGGTTTATATAGTGTCGATTTCTATAATGAGGGCTATTATTCATGTTCTTGACAAAGAATCTGAAGAGCCCCTGTTAAATTCTCACCAACTGTATTTGGATGAGGATCTAGAGCAGTATCTTGAAAAGCATATAACAAAATCACTGTCCGATGAAGAGGCTAGAAAAGGCCGCTTTAAGGAGGGCATGAATATAGTAAGGGAAACATCTATAAGGATGATTCATGAAGATGATTATTTCCTCGAAGGCTCCAAATCAGAAAATACAGAAATGTGCCTTTATAAGAGAATGTTTTTCATCTGACGAACATGATCTTATTATATTGGATAACCAGATTAACGCTAAAGGAGATAAGGAGCCTATCGCCCAATTTTTTCTGCATACTTTTTTAGGTGCTGACCTTATGATGGACAGCAGGGCTTATACAAAGCTATTTAAAAAGGAGACAGAAAACTGGATAAGGGAAAAGGTTAAAGAAGGCGAAGAACATGTTGAAGATATACGTGAGCTGGTAATTAACACAATTCGTCAGGAGGATGAAATCGACCTAATATCATTTTCTCAAAATGCCTTTGGTACCAATCAATACCTTCACGAGGATTTCCAAGCTGCAATGAAAGAGAAAGGCCTTGATGTAAATAAATTTGAGGTGGACAAAGATTGGGTTGAAAGGAAGCTTAGCAAGGTTAAGCTTAAAATTGACAACGGCATTGAGATTGTTGTAGACTATGAAGTCTTCTGCTCCAAGGACAGGTTCGAGATTTTGAGAAACCCTGACAGCACAAGAACCATTATTATAAAGAATATAAATAATATTTTTGAAAAATAACTAAGATAAAAACCTAGGGGCGTCAAGCCCTTAAGTTTTTATCTATTTAACAACATTTTATAATATTAAAATTATACTATTCAAAAATAAAAATCATTGGGATTTTTTAACACATACGTCATAACTCACTTTATTATAAACGCATTGGGCAAATACCTTTCTCCTGCTGAACTGCACGGTTTGTTCATAAGCTCGCCCATATAGTACATAACTGTTGATGAGCCTCCATCAAGGTTGGCCGCATTATATGCACCATATTCCAACATTATATCCTGAACATTCTTCAGCGTAGCACCGATACTGGAAATTTGTCTTCCGTCAATCACCAGCATGAGAACCTTTCCATCTATTGTCTGACCAATGGCTGTTCTAGGCTGAATTCCCCATCCACCGTTTCCGCTTTTAATCTGGGGTTCCCCATTCACTATTAAAAATGGAGTAAATGAAACTGCATCCCTTAAGTTTAAGGACTCAATCTCACTTCTCTTATATCTTCCAACCAATAATATATTATCATAGTTAAACCCAATGATCGGAAAGGTAGAAGAATTATCACTATGTATTATTTTGCCGTCTTTTATGACAATTCCCGTAGGCACTCCACCATTTCCATGTCCCTCCACATCCAGAAAACCACTGGCGTTGATACCTCCTATACCGAATTCCAAATCTATAAGATCCTTAAGCTTCTCACCCATTCTGTTTAACTTGCTGGTAACAGCAAGCTTAACCCTCGACGGATCTTTTACTATAAGCATTTTCCCTTTATAAGTAGAACCTGATATATCTACAACTTCAATATCCGGTACAACGGATGTTTCATCTTCTTCATCATTTTCGTTATCCGGAAGCTTTATTTCATTTATATTAGACTTTACCGTCTGTATGGGAACAACGTTTTTCTCCATTATTCTATTTATCTCTTCTTCACTTATAAAAGCAGTAGCAAGATATTGATGTGTAAAGGTTGACATAGCAGTCCCAACATACAATTCCCTAAGCTCCCTGAAAAAGCCGATATTGCTGTAAAACATCAAAGTTAGAAACGTACTGAACAACAGCATAAAAATACCAATTGACAGAAAAGCTATTTTGATTGCCTTCTTAAATAATTTAATAATTCCACCCCCCTACACTTTTTTATTTTAATATAGTATACCTGTAAACCCAATCTATTGCAATAATGAAGAGTTAAAAGGAATTATTTAGAAGAAATTATAAAAAAATAATTAATTATCTACATTAATAAACCGATATATTACACAGAATTTTAAATAAAAAATCTCTACCCAAAAGTGAGGGTTATTTATGAAAATCTCTTTGAACATAAAGTCGAAACTACTCATTAGCTTGATTCTTCTTAGTATTATTGTGTTTTCAACCGTAATTTTAACCACATATTCTCTGGTTAAAGACAGGCTCTATAAAAATATTGAAAACAGTTCAATCAAATCTGCTGAAAGCTATGCCAGGGAGATAAGCGATATGTTTGAAATCAGAATGGCAGAACTTACAGCCTTTGCCTCAACACCCATTGTTAAAAGCCTGGACTGGGATAAAATTGAGCCTTTCCTTAAGCAGGAGTATGAAAAAAGAAAGGATTTTTATGACATATTATTTGTAGCTGACAGCAGTGGCGATTACAATACAGTACTTAAAAGGAATGCAGGCAACCTGCAGGACAGGGCTTATTGGAAACCCGTCATGGAGGGTAACTCTGTCGTTTCCGATCCTGTAATATCAAAATCCACAGGTAACCTGGTATCTGTAATTTCAGTTCCAATTAAGGATGACAACGGGAAAGTAATTGGTCTTATTGCGGGAAACTTAAAAATGAGCGATTTCTATGACAAAATCAAAGATAACACAGTATCTCATAAGGATTCATACTGTTATGTTATTGATGAAAGCGGCAAATTTATTGCTTATTCCGATAAAGATTATATATTGACAGAAAGCATCGCTGTCAAAAGTGAAAATATACCCGATACATTTGTCGAAGCATCAAAAAGCATTTTGGCAAATGAAAAAGGATCTGTTCGGTTTAATTTTAAGAACTCCGATCAATATGTTTTTTACTCATCAATACCGGGATTAAACGGATGGAAGTTCTGTTTAAGTGTACCCATGAGCTACATTAATGAGCCTGTTAAAGATATTTTAATTGTATTACAGATACTCTCAGCCATTTTTATTATTATAATATCGATTGCTGCATTATTTATAGGTAGTTTGATAGCACACCCGATATCAGCCGTTACTGATTTTATACATAATATGTCATCAGGAAACTTTACCGGAAGCATAAAGAAGTCATATATTCAAAGAAAAGACGAAATCGGTATTCTATCAAGAGCAGCACTAAAAATGAAGGAAAATATGACGGAAATCATAGATAAAATAAGTGACAATGCAAAAAACCTAATTGAATCAAGTGATACCCTCTACACTACAGCGGAAGAAATGTCAAAAGAGCTTGAAGCAATAGACAAGTCGGTTAATGAAATAAACTACGGAATAACTAACACAAGTGCTTCTACGCAAGAAGTTTCTGCGTCTACCCAAGAAGTAAGCGATAGTATACAATACATTTCAAAAAAAGCTCTTGAAAGTAATATGAATGCAAATGCCATAAAAGAAAGAGCTTATGTTGTTCAAAATGATGCTAATAACACTTATATGGAAATTGACAGAACATATAAAGAGAAGGCTGAAAATATAATAAAAGCAATTGAAAAAGCAAAGGTTTTCGATGAAGTAAAAGTTCTGGCTGATACAATAACCGGTATTGCCGAACAGACCAACCTTTTAGCCTTAAACGCCGCCATTGAGGCAGCAAGAGCGGGTGAACAGGGAAAAGGCTTCGCAGTAGTTTCTGAGGAAATAAGAAAATTAGCAACAGAAGCATCAATCGCAGCTTCAAATGTCAAATCTACAATTAAAAGTGTGCAAGATGCTTATACCAGTCTATCACAAGAAAGCAACAATATATTGGAATTTATGCAAAACTCAGTAAAATCCAAATTTATAAAATTTAAAGATGTTGGCGAACAGTATTATAGCGACTCAGAACAAATTACAATATTCTCAAATGAGCTTGCAACAATGACCCAAAATATAACCAACACTTTAGAAATGGTTAACCAAGCTGTTCAAAATGTTGCCGAAAACTCAAGCAAAGGTGCTGAGGATGCTTCTTCCATAGTAAACTCAGTGTCACAATCAGTTAATGACATGGATAAAATCTATTCAGTCATAAAAAAACAGGTTGAGCTTTCAAACTCTCTAAACCAGCTTATTAAAAAGTTTATTATTTAAACATATATTAAATACGTTATTAATTCTTTAGTTAATAAGATCATTATTCTTCTTTTGTCTTAATTGTTTTCTGTTTCCGTTTTTATCTATTACGGTAACTGAATCAAGTGTTTTCTTCAAATTGTTTCGGAAGGCGTCAATATACTCCCTCCGAAGTGTTTGCTGTTCTATTTTTTCCGTATCCGAAAGTCCTGAAGTCTTAGACTTTTTAGCAAGTTGATTAATCCTATTTATTAATTCATCAAGTTTATCTCTCTCCATTCAACCTCTACTACCTTTCCAATTATTAATCATTGTTGGGAATCTACATCTCCAAAGATGGCATTTAAAATTTTATAATAAAACCGGAACATTATCAAGTTTGTTTAGTATTTTGCATCATATATCTTAACTTCCACATAACATGCTTTATTCCATCAGAGATGATATCCGCCATATCCATAACCATACAAAGTCTTGTATTCTGCAAAACCAGAAAATCCATAAATCCGCCGTAATTCACTATACCTGTAATGAACATATTTCCAACAGGTGGCAGCTCCTTATTTACACCGGCCCCAGGCTTAATTGATCCTTCACCTATGGATATATAACCCACATGATCTGTCTGTCCAAGGCAGGCATCAATTGCCACAACATACGGTTTCTCGTACTTTGTTTCTATAAGTTTTAATGTAACTGCGAGGTTTTTTGCATGTACAGGATTTTTAAGAGTTCCGTGAAAATAGAAATTATTGCATGAATTATTCTGCAGCTTATATCCTACTAAAGGTCCAAGGCTATCACCCGTTGAACGGTCTGTTCCTATACATACAAATACCACTGACTTATAGCCTTTATCAAGCCCTTTTTTTATAAATGTTAAAAGAATTTCGCTGAAAAATTGGAGTGCTTTATTGCTTTTTATGTCTACAAACTGTTGTTTTAACATTGTTTCTACCGGCATTTTATACTCCCTATATTCATAATTTTTTACTGAATAATAGTATTATTACCAGAATCTAATAAAGTATTACAAATAATGTGTTGTCTAAAATATAACTGGTTATGCAATTATTATTTGCTAATGCAATAATGTTTTGTTATTATATATTAAATACGATTAATCTATTACATTTCACACAATATATTTAAAAATATGAGGTTAAAATGGATAAGAGTGAAGAAAAACGCAGACTGATTGAAGATATAATAAACGGAATGATGGACTGGGTCCGTGTAATAGACAAAGAAAACAAAATAATTTTTATAAACAAGGCTATGGCAGAGGGACTAAAGAATTCCAAAACCGGCGAATATTGCTACAAGATTTTGGGACGTGATGAACCCTGTGAAAATTGTATCTCAAGGGAATCCATATTTAAAGGCTATTCCCATAGCAAACAGGAAATAATTAATGGCCGCATATTTTCGGTTATGAGTTCACCTGTTAAAAATAAGGATGGCGAGATTATTGCAGCAGTGGAAGTATTAAGAGACATTACAGAGTTTCAGAAACTGCAGGAAAAGGTAATTCTACAAAACAAGAAATTAATGGATGACCTTTCTTTAGCCAAAAAGCTTCAGTGCAATCTATTGCCGAAAGCAAATCCCGATAGCAGGCTTAAGTTCGCCTTTGTCTATCAACCCTGTGAGGACCTAGGCGGCGATTTTCTCGACATATTTGAAGTGGATAATGACCATACGGGCATTTATATCGCTGATGTATCAGGTCATGGATTATCGGCTTCAATGCTTACCGTTTTCCTTCGCTCAGCAATAGATAAAAAAACATTATCTCCATCTCTGGCATTGTCAAAATTATACGAAGATTTTAACAACAGCAATTTTGGCCAAGAAGCCTATATAACGGTTTTTTATGCAATAATCAACTTGAAGGACCATACCATAAAATACTCAAACGCAGGTCATAATGTCTGCCCGATCATATTTAACCCGGAAGACCCCAATCGCTTTGAACAGTTGATGATTCCCGGCACACCAATAAGTAATTGGTTTGAAAAAACCGATTACAAAGAAAAGGATTTGTCTCTTATGAAGGGAGACAGGTTGTTTTTCTGCACCGATGGAGTTATTGAATTAAAAAATAAGAAAGGCGATCAGTTTGGAGAGGATAGAATCCATAATATACTTTTCACCGATAAATCGGAACCAAGCAGCACATTAAACCGCATTATAGAAGAGGCAATGAATTTTGCACAAATTAATGATTTTGCCAAGATATCGGATGATATTACAATGGCTCTCATTGATATTGTTTAGCAGAAAACAGAAAACAGAACTCAGAGACTAGAATTCAGAATATTAATATAACTCATATAACTCTAAACCTAAATCTCAAATTCTGTTTTCCATAACCCAAATTCAGAATCCTGAATTTTCCTACTCAACTTCCATACTCTCAATATAAAACTCCTTGCCTGAGTCAGTCAGTACCCCCATTTTACCGCATTTAGGACAATCAAATCCTGTCTTTGGCTTATCAAACTCAATATCACAGTCCTTACAGCGGAATCTGGCAGGAACTCTTCTAAACTCAAGCTTTGCACCATGAGCAATTGTCCCTTCGCTTAGCATATCAAAATACATCTGCACCGAATCATCAATTATTGTGGATAAATCCCCAATTACAAGCTTAATGAGAGTAATTTTTGAGGCTCCTGCTCTTCGTGCCTCTTCAACAGCAGTAGCTATCAAGCCCTTAGTCACTGCATACTCATGCATGAAATAATACCTCTTCCGTAAGAATGCCTATCATGCCTCTTTAGCTGCCTGAGGCTCCGTAGCGGTTTTTTGGACAGCTTTATAAGTTTCCTTGGTATATGCCGATGTTTTATATTCATCATCCATTTTTATGCATTTCTTAGGACATACTTCAACGCATGCACCACATATAACACATCTGAACTGGTCTATTTCCCATGACTTTTCTGCCTTGGTTACTTTTAGCGCGTCTGCCGGACATTTCCTCTGACATATTCCGCAGAAAATACACTGATCTATATCAATACCGCTTATCTGCCCTCTTGCGTTTTTAAACGCAGGCCTTTTCTCAAAAGGATATTTTCTTGTAGCAGGTTTTGAGCTTAGATTTCTAAATATACTGCCTATCATATCAAACATGTTTTACACCTTACCTTTCCGTACAGCTAATGCAAGGATCTATTGTCAAAATCAATATAGGAACATCTGCAAGTTCACTTCCGGGAAGCATTTTAAGCAGTGTAGGTATATTAGCAAATGTTGGAGTCCTAATCCTGAGCCTTTCGAGATTTTTTGTGCCGTTAGCCTTAAGGTAATACAAAACTTCTCCTCTTGGCTGCTCAACTCTCGAAATAACCTCTCCATTTGGCATACCTTTTACAGGAACACTTATTTCACCGTCAGGTATTTTATCAATTGCCTGCTTAATAAGGTCCACAGACTGATAAACCTCTCTTAGCCTAACCATTGTTCTCGCATAACTGTCGCATCCTGTCTCAATAACAGGCTCAAAATCCAATTCTCCATAGGCAGCATAGCCTGTAGTTCTTAAATCCTGCTTTATTCCGCTCGCTCTTGCCATAGGCCCTACTGCACCAAATTCATAAGCAAGATCAGGCTCTAACACACCGACTCCAACAAGCCTGTGTTTTACCGTATAATCGGCCATAAAAACCTTTTCAAGCTGCTTCATATCTTCTTTTATTTCATCTGCAATAACAGCTACTTTTCTTAATGCCTCAGGAGACATATCTCTTCTGGTGCCTCCAATAGTATTAACAGATATTATAACTCTGCCTCCAGCAGTCTCTTCCATAATATCCATAACCTTTTCCCTGTTTCTCCAAACCTGCATGAAAAGGCTTTCAAAACCAAAAGCATCAGCCAAAAGTCCAAGCCACAAGAGATGGCTGTGAATTCTGTGAAGCTCTGCCCAAATAACACGCAAATACTTAGCCCTGTCAGGTATTTGAATATTCATAAGGGTTTCTATCCCCTGACAATAAGCTTGGGCATGCATAACGCTGCAAATTCCGCATATTCTTTCCACAATAAAAACATTCTGTGTAAATTCTTTTATCTCAGTAAGCTTTTCAAGCCCTCTATGAACATATCCTATAGCCGGAATAGCCTCTACTATTATTTCATCCTCCATAACCAGCTTTAAATGAAGCGGCTCCGGAAGAACAGGATGCTGAGGTCCAAAGGGAATTACTGTTTTAGCCGATTTGTTTTGTTTTCCTGATTTACCCATTTTATTTATCCCCCTTCCTCTGCTCTATTACAATCTGCTGCTTGGCCATTGGCGCATCAAGCTCTTCATCTGAAAGAAGCATATGTCCGCCATAGTCAATTGCTATATTCTTAATGTTTAATCCAAACAACTCTTTCATTTCATTTTCCACAAGAATTGCAGAAAAATAAATGTTTGATATACTGGGAAGCTCGTCTTCCTTTTTTACATTTACCCTTAAATTTTTCAATTCCAAATCCTTGTCGAAATGGTAAATAACATCAAACGTCCCATCACCCAAATCAACACAGGTAGCGGTTACAAATCTGTAACCATTAATTTTAGAGTCCTCCACTTCTACATGAAGAAGCTCTTTTGATATATCAAAAGCATTTTCAATCATAAAATCCTCCAAAGGCCTATTTATTTCTTCGCTTTTTCATTTATTTTTTCCAGCGCCATAACAATGCCATCCATTATTGCTTCCGGTCTTGGACAACATCCAGGCACATAAACATCAACAGGCAAAACGTTCTCTACCCCGCCTATAATGTTATAGCATTCCTTAAAAAGCCCGCCTGTACACGCACATGCACCTACAGCTACTACAGCCTTGGGGTCAGGCATCTGATCATATATATTTCTTAAAACACGAACATTCCTTTTATTGACAGACCCTGTAACAACAAGAACATCAGCATGCTTTGGATTGCCCACATTAACTATCCCAAAACGTTCAACATCGTACAGCGGTGTAAGGCACGCAAGTGTCTCTATATCACATCCGTTGCAGCTTGTGCAATCGTAATGAATAATCCAAGGTGATTTTTTACGCGATTTTTCTATTATTCCCATCATTCCACTCCTCTAATGGATACTTTCTTTTATTTTAAATAAAGCCATATAATGTTTGTCATTGCCGCACCTACTCCTACGATTCCTGTAAGCTTGATCATAAATCTCCATGTAAGCCTTGCACTGACATTATCTATAAGCATCTCAAGGAAAAAGCTCACAAGTGCTATAATTATACCTACCCATAAAGGCTTCGCAAAAAACAGAGCAATTAATGAAAGCAGCAATACTAAATCATACCAATGTGCCAATTCTATTATTGCCAATTGAGGTCCTGAAAATTCTGTTGTAAGACCCTTTATAAGTTCCTGATGACCGTGATGCGAGGTAGAAAAGTCAAATGGCGACTTTCTTAGCTTTATTGTCAGAACGTATAAAAATGCCAGAAAAACAAGGGGCAAATTAAATAATAAAGGCTTATCATTTTCCAATATATTGGATATCATAAAACTCTTATTTGTAAGATATATACCGACAACCATAAGAAGCAGTACAGGTTCATAAGCCATCATTTGCATTAGCTCCCTCTGTGCCCCGATCTTACTGTAAGGAGAACGAACGCTCATTGCACCCATAATAAGGGACACGCTTGAAAAAGCAAGTACAAACATAATCATGAGAAGATCCTGCTTTAATACCAGCATTATGATACATACTATGGAAAAGAACAGGTGCCCGAGAACATAAACCATCTGAGTCTGGTTAACAGTTATCCTCTCTTTTCCTATGAGCTTGAAAAAGTCATAAAAAGGCTGCAGCAAAGGCGGACCGTACCTATTCTGCATTCTGGCACTAATTTTTCTGTCTATACCTGTTAGTAAACCGCCAATTATTGGTGCCCCAATTAAGGCCACTATAATCGCTATAATATTTTGTATAGTAAATGTTTCACTCATTTTAAATTACCACCCCGAACATAATCAAAATAATAGCTCCTGCAACAAGATTGAACCATAATGTTAGATTCTTTTCACCGAACAAACCACTTAAATAGTAGTTATGAACAATAACCTGATCAATTTTATCTCCAGGGCTCATAAAGTCGATACCTCTTGTATCAGTCGTGTTTTCACCGCAAAGGTAAGGGGTTTTCATGGTTTCAGGCTTTGCTCTTCTCATAAATATAGGCACGAGGAACATGACAAGAAGCACTACAATAAAGAAATATACAATTCCGAAACCTCCGATAGATCCTCCATTTAACCATAATCCGCCATCAATACCCAATATATAGTTGCCTCCTATATGGAAGTTTACAAGCTGTGGCAGAATTAGATTATTGTAAATAGGAGCTATTCCTATGCTGCATGCCAACACTCCCACAAAAAGAACGGACAGTGCACTCCTTACAGAAAGCGCCAATTTTTCACCGTACAACTTTGTCTTATATGACATTGTGAGAACTATTCCTATCCATTTTGCCCAAAATACTACTGTAAAAGCACTTCCAAAAACCACAAGGATCAATACAATCGGTGATTTATCAACTGAAGCTTCTATTGTCAGCCACTTTGATACAAGCACTCCAAAGGGAGGCAGCAGCATGGATATCATACCTATAACAGTAATAACAGCAGTAAACGGCATGAGCTTCATAAGCCCCTGCATGTCCTCTATATCTCTGCTTCCTATACCCTGCTCAATAGTACCTATGCAGAGGAACAGCAAACCTTTAGATACGGCATGGAATATTATTAGAAGCATTGCAGCACCTAAAGCTACCGGATTGCCAAGTCCGGCACAGCAAACTATAAGCCCTAGATTGGCAATAGTTGAATATGCAAGAACTCTTTTACCGTTACTCTGGCTTATGGCGATGGCAGATCCTGCAACAAATGTAAATCCTCCTACAACAGCCAATACCTTTGCCAGATTTGTACCGTAATAAGCAGGTGCCAACCTTACTATCAAATAAACTCCGGCTTTAACCATTGTACTGGAGTGCAGCATTGCAGATACCGGTGTTGGAGCAACCATAGCTCCTAAAAGCCAGCTCTGGAACGGAAATTGTGCTGATTTTGTAAAACCTGCCAGACACAAAAGTCCAAGTCCTAATGGAAGTAAGGTTCCAATGTCAGCCAATGACTCAACAGTTGCAATTTCATCAATCGCAAGGGTTTTTTTCACTTGGTATATTACAATTATTCCAAAAATAAATGCAACTCCGCCAGCCATATTTATTAGCAGTGCTCGTGTTGCATTCTTAATTGACTGTTCGTTATTATCATGTGATATAAGTAAAAATGAACAAAGGGTCGTTACCTCCCAGAAAAAGTAAAGCCACATGATATTGTTTGTCATTACAAGGCCATTCATGGCTCCAAGGAATATAAAAAGTATTACAAAAAATCTTGGTTGTCTTGATTTCTTAAGATTCAAATGATGTTCGTGTTCCTTCATATAACCTATGGCAAATATAGTAATAATAGGTCCTATTATGGATACCAGCAATATCATTATAAGTGAAAGATAATCAATAACAAATGCCCTCTCAAGTTCATTTGGACGCACAACAAACTCAAAAATAAGAACAGGAATAAGCTGTAGAAATGTTAGTCCAACAATTAAGGGCTTTTTTAGCTTAACACCAATAAACATCAAGTAAATGAAAAGAAATAAATCAAGCAGTTTTATAGCCAGCTCGGCAGTCATTGCCGCAGCATTATGCAGTTCAATTGTTATCCTTCCACCATTATCAAACAATAATTTGACAAATCCCCCTGCAACAGCAAACATAATTAAGGCAGTAACAACTACTATTACATTTCTAATTGACGCCTTCCGAAAAATATAACATAGCATGGCGCTGACGGCAGGTAATAATATTGCCACAGCAAGCAGTTGAAGTTCCACTGCATCCACTCCTTTCAAATTTATGACAAAAAATAATATATGTTTAACAAAATAACCATGCAAACATTAAGCGAATAAAATATTTATACATTGTTATACTATTTTATAGGCTTTAATTATCGGTAACATTTTACATAGCCGGTTCAGGCAAAAGCATTATGACAGCCCCATCGCATGACAATCCCTTTTTGCCAACCCCATCGTCGGTAAATTTACCAGAATCAAGCAAAGACTTAATTATTGTGATATTTACCTAATCGCACAGCTAATTTTGATATAAAGTTATGAAGCTTTTTTCCACAGCTTAAAAACCCCAAACTTCATTATAATTACTAGCATGTACTAAGTCAATTATAGTTTTTGTATTTTAAAAGGATATTTCTCTGTTTATATTCAAATTAATGATTGCCTCTTAAAGTATCTCATCTTAGTAATATTGTTTAAAGTTCATAGTGTAATGGATTTACAAATGTGGTACAGTATTGTTAGTGTACTTTTACTGCAACAAAATCGGTATATATTGAGGATTTATATATATGAAGAAAAAAGATATTGCTTTGGAAAATGCAATTCATGAAAAATTCATGATGATGGCATATAAGGAAGCCCTTAAAGCGTATAGCAAGCTTGAAACCCCAGTTGGAGCAGTTATTGTTTTTGATGGAAAAATAATAGCAAGAGGCCATAATTTAAGAGAGCAAAAGCAAGATCCAACCCAGCATGCAGAAATTATTGCTATTAAAAAAGCGGCAAAAAAATTGGGCACATGGAGGCTGACAGATTGCGACCTCTATGTTACCCTCGAGCCTTGCCCCATGTGTGCAGGACTCCTCATTCAGTCCCGCATCAGGAATCTGTATTTTGGTGCAAAAGATCCCAAAGCCGGGGCAGTTGGTTCGGTTCTTGACATATTGGCTATTGAAAAATTCAATCACAAGGTTAATGTATTTAGCGGTATTATGGAAAAGGAGTGCTCATCTGTTTTAAAAGAGTTCTTTAGAGAACTTCGAAAATCTAAGAGCAAGAAACTTTGACAAAACTAACACCAAGCATTTTAGAAGCCAGGAGTGCTTCTCGAACATCTGAATCCACAATTATATAGTCTTCATCAAGGCCCTTTACCTTAAATACTTTTAAGTATCCAACTCTTTTTTCATCAATTACAAGCTTTTTTACTGAGCCGATCTTATCAAATTCACTTAAACTTGACAGGCAGTCAATTATCTCAGGTATTACAAGCCAATACAATACCTGTTTCATTCTTTTGATGTCAGCTAAAACAATTGGCTTGAAAAATATGTATTTTTGAAGCCTGTCCAGCTCTTGCTTAAACCCGTCAGATACTAAATGAAACGGATTTTGTATATAATCAGGATAGACATTATCACTTTTGTCTTTGACATAAAATTGCATAGGTTCTTTATCCATATATTGAAATTTACCGTTTTTAACATACTCCTTATTAATAGCCTTTGTCATTTCCTGAGGCTCAACAATATTTGATACATTTTTATCCTGTGTTAAATAAAAATATTCCATAGCATTCACCTTATCTCTCATAAGAAGTTGTCTCAACTATTTTTGCACCTTTTATGCCCATATTTTCAAGTGCTTCTTTTAATTCCTGATTTATCACCCAAATCTCGCTCAATGCATCTTCTATCTTAAATATTTTATAATTGCCTACCTTTTGGTCATCAATTTCAAAAGCACCTTCAATGTCTTTTAGACCGCCTGTTTTCTCTCTATATTCGCTTTTTTCCCATTTAACACAGTCAATTACCCTCACAAACGGAATATAATACTCAAAATAACTATCCTTATTTTCCACCAAAAGAATGGGTTTATAATAAACATTGTCCACTCCTATGTCATCAAACACTTCTTTCATCCTATGGGAAATCAACGGAAGGTCGTAGTTATAAATGTCAGGCAATTCTTCATTCCTTTTAACCAGTACAAGAACTTCCTGCCTAAGATCAATATATTGCATTTCTCCAAAATATAAGGCCCTTCTATCAAGATTAAAATCAGCCGGAATCCCAATTCTCATTATATGATCATAATCATATGGATTAGAATCCAATACATAGTATTTTTTCATAATATTTTTTCCCTTTCTATTATTTATATTTTGCCAAAATCATTCCATAGTAATGTCCAAGGAATAACTTGCAAATCTTGTTATTTGCCATCAATTTTAACAATATATTTATTAGCCTGCTCATTCAATATATACTCTCGCTCCCCTGGTTCTTGCCCTTCTCTTACATTCATATCTGTTCTGATTTTCTTAATTTTTTCTTCCATTTCATTTCTCAACTTCTCTAATTCCTTTTTTCGGTCCTCCGGAGCAAAATTCTTCCCGCACAGTTCTAATTTCATCATTTGCTTTTCCATTTCAGCAAGAGCCTTTACAATTTGAAGCTCATAAGCATCTTTTCCCGGAGGCTCAAATGTATGTGGCCCAAGATGCCATTGGAGACCTGTTGCCATCATTGCTGTCTCAGTAATTTTATCCCTTTGTTCAGTAGAAATACTTTCTTTTCCTTTTGGTGCTTTTTTACCAAAAGATTTACCGGGGTTTTTTGCTGCAAACTTTTTTGCATCGATAGATGGAAGTGCTATGCAATTGGCCTCAGAATTAATATTAAAACCAATCAGGTTTAACATCCTTGCAGTACGCATTGTTAAGGAATAGGGTGCTACCGAAATAAGATGGTGAGATTGAAAATTAAACATGTCTATATCCAAATTCAGCCCTGTTTCCTCGGATAGCTTTTTTACATCAAGGTTATTTCACAGATCATTCATTAATTCCTCGGCATTAGCTGCATTATCTTTATATTCTTTTTCTCTTTTGGGAATGTCGTTCATCTTCTGAATATCTTCATCATTTGTTTTATCTGTTTTTGGACCTCAGGATCGTTTTCATCTTCAATTTGTAAATCATCCAAAGCTCTCTGAAGCTCTATCTTTTCATTTCTATCACTTTTAATTAATGCTTCCATTTCCTTTTTCCATGCATCTATCCTTGTTTCTCGCTCTTCTCTCACACATTCAAATCTTTTCACTGGGTCTTCCCAAATTTTCGTAAGATCTTGAGCACTTCTTGCATTAGTTGTAGAAGTTTTCAACTGTTATACCCCCTAATCTTCAAGTATAATAGCTGTCTTTTGTTCTTCACTTAATTCTAAAAAGGACAGATCACTTTTTAATAGTTTGGTATTTTTTAGTACTGCATTTTTTAAGTTTATACCTTTCAACTTTGCTCCCCTCATATCGGAATGTCTAAGATCTGAACCCTCAAAATTACAATTCTCAAGGTTCGCTCCTTCAAAACACACTCCTTTCAATGCTGCTTTTGTACATACTGCATTGCTTAGGTTCACATTTCTCATATCACTATAGATTAATAAAGCTTCCACTAAGTTAACATTCTCCATGTTAGCATCTTGGAAATTTATACGTGATCCCTTTACGCCTTTCATATTAGCATCTTTTAATTCTGATTTTGTAAAATCGGCATGGTCAAGCGTAGCACCTTCCAGATCGGCACCTGTGAGTATTGTTTGAATAAATTTTGTTCCGATAAAAGAGCCATTTTTTAGTTTGCATTCTTTCATATTGCTTTTACTTAAATCTCCATATTGAATATCTATTCCTTCATAATCACCATTGGATAAATCCAAATCCTTTAAAATCTCATAGTCATATGTGCCTTCTTTACTTTCAAGCCATACTTTAATCTCGGAAGAGTTTTTTATTCGATTGTCTTCCTTGTACATTAACTCACTCGCACCTTTATAGGGCCCCGCTCTGACCTCTAATACATCCGCCTTTTCTATTTGCTTATATTCCTCTATTTCTACAGCATAAGGCATTGCATACCTTATAAAATCCTTTATAACTGCATTATAGATACCAAATTCCTCTAATCTAAATTGTTCCATATCTGCCTTTGTGATCTTATCCATGTAAAGCTTTCTTTGAGGCTCAAGCTCTTCTTCAAATTCATCTAAAAACCGGAAGGCCCAGCTTACATCATAGCTATCACAGCACTCTACCTCATCATAAAACCATTCCGTATTATATGCATCAATGACATATATATAGTTTCTCTCGGCTATATTACTTGCCATTGCCGAATATGTTATGTATCCTATCTTATCTTTCTCTCCCCTAGCCTGCATTTCAGCTATCTTGACACATATCCTCCTAAAGGACTCTACAAAATCAGGTACCAATTCTTTCTTATGTATTTTAAAATATTCATTAAGCTGGTCCATTTTTTCTATTCCCTTTTCTTTCAAAGGACCAGATTTAAAATGTTCTAATGCTTGTTTCCTATTCATAAATATATAATCCTCCTATTTAAGATCATTAACCTTCAAGTAAAATAACTGCCTTTTCTCCTATTCATAAATGCTTCTTCCCATATTTTAGGATAGATGTGTACAATAAGATTCTATCATAAATTTACTTATTTGTTAAATACAAAGTTCATTTTCCTATTTAGCTTCATCGATCCGCAATCCTGCTTAAAAGCACTGCAGCTTCCGCTCTTGTAGTATAATCCTTTGGTGCAAGAATATTTGATTCTTTTCCTGTGATAATCTTTTCACTATACATGGAGGCAACGCTTAAAACTGCATAGTCCGATATCTGAGATACATCCTTAAATACATTTAAAACTTCAGGTTTACTGCTTTTCAGGGGTTTACCCAGTGCCATAAGTGCTCTGGTTATTATGACTGCAGCATCTTCTCTGGTAATGGGCTTATTGGGATAGAAATAGTTACCGGGAGCTCCCGATATAATTCCAAGATTTTTAGCAGTCATAACCTCCCTATAAAACCAATCACTACCTTTTACATCGACAAATGAGCCTGCAACAACCTCATCGGGCTTAAACATCCTGATTAAAATGGCAACAAATTCTGCTCGAGTTATTTTATCATTGGGATAAAACATATTTTTAGCTTTTCCCTTTATTACTCCTCTTTCGGTAAGGCTTTCTATGGCAGATATTGCCCACCTTACATTACCAATGTCATTGTATATTGTACGGCTTTTAGTTAATGCGGATTTGGCACTGCTGTAGCTGCTGTAGCCATTTTCGTTATAAGAACGTATCCTGTAGAAATACTGCTGATTGGGACTTAGTCCTTTATCAACATAGCTTGTTGTATTGGAAGGCACCTTTGCTATTTCAACATACTGACCGCCATTCTTTTTTCTTTCCACGGCAAATCCCATTTCATTTTCAGAGTTGTCGCTCCAATCTATCCTGATTTCCGTTGCCGAAAGTACCGTAACAACAATATCCGATGGAACCTCGGGTCTTTTCAAAGAGACGGTTATTTCCGAACTGTAGGAATAGCTGTTGTTAGTGGAATTAAAAGCCTTTATCCGGTATGTATATGAAGTACTTATGCTTAAATTGTCTATTATATAGTTTGTAACATTCTGTGAAAGCGAAGCAATCTCAATCCACTTTCCGGTCGAATTGTCCAATCTTTCCACCTTAAATCCATCCTCATTATTTGAGTTGTCCCTCCATGTCAGTTTGACGGAATTGGCATTTACAGCCGAATATGTCAAGTTGTCTGGAGGTGCAGGTATGGTAGCTACAACTGATACCACGGAGGAATACGGGGAATAGATCCCATCATCTCCAAGAAATGCTCTGACCATATATGAATATTTTTTACCTTCTTTTATTTCCATATCGGTAAAACTTCTCGTATTACTTTCAACTATAGCAAGAAGCTCCCACTGCATATTGTCGACAAGTCTCCAAATCTCAAATCCCGATTCATTTAATGTGTTATCAACCCAGCGTAATTCAATGCCCTCAGAGCCTCCAGCATAAGCTGTAAGTCCTGTAGGTGCCGCTAAATTGGTACACATTATACTTGTTACCGTAGAATAATCGGATTCATTATACACAGTTTTAGCCTTTATCCTGTATGTGTACATTAAATTGGGAATAAGATTTATGTCAGACCATGACGTAACATTAATGTCGGTTTTTCCAACTTCAGAATAGCTTCCGTCCTTTGTTTTTCTTTCAATAATGAAGTAGGAGTCCACTGAATTGGAATACCAGGAAAGGTTGATCTGCGTTGATGAAACCGCAATTCCAGTAAGATTTGAAGGTGCAACAATTTTTGTATATTTGCCGATGCCAATATCATCATTTGGATAGGCTTGAGAATATACATTAGATGAATAATACACCTTAATCCTGTAAAAATACTGGGTATTGCTGCTAAGTCCAGTATCCTCATAACTCATCCTGCCTTCGATTGCAGCAATTTCTGCCCAAGTTCCGGCATTTCCGGTCTTTCTCTCTATAACAGTTCTGTAACTTCCAGGTGCTGAAAGGGACCACGCAAGATTAATCTGATAGGGCGAAATCACATCAACATCCAGCGAAATTGGCTTAACTATAGTATTTATCGATGCGGAAACCTCATTTGTATAAACTGTTGAATTCGTTGCTGAATTCATAAGAAGAATTCTATATGTATATACATAGCCACTTGTAACAGTATAATCCGAATAACCTGTCTTATTGGGTTCAACAACACTTATCCTTTCAAAGCTTCCTGATCCTGTCTTTCTCTCAACAGCAAAGCCTGCCTCTCCCGTTGCGTTATCTGTCCATGAAAGATCTATTCTGCCTGAATTAATGATGCTTAATTTCAAGGTAGAAAATACTGTGTAGACCTCCATTCCTGCATTATTGGGATACGCAGCGGAATAAACGTACCCTCCCGGCTTTGCCTTGATTCTGTAGAAATAGAGAGTATTGGACTGTACTGTGTTGTCGTTGTAGCTAAGAACTCCGGAAGCCGCTTCATATAATTTTGTCCATGTTCCGGTTTCACCTGTCTTTCGTTCTATAACAGTAGTATAGGCATTCGATGCCGGATAGGTCCATGTAAGTCTAACTGTATTGCCGGAAACAACCACAGCATCAAGAGAATTAGGCGACTTTACCGTATTCAGAGTAATTGCTACTTCATTGGAAGAGGCTGTGGAATTTCCAAAATAGCTGTTAGCCCATACTCTGTAGGTGTAAGTATAATCGCTTGATACGGTATTGTCCTCAAAGGAGGTAACATTCTCATCAACAGTCCCTAATAAAACATAGCTTCCTGTACCTGTCTTCCTTTCTATACTGAATCCCGTCTCATTAGTTGATTTATCAATCCAGCTTAGTATAATTTTCGTATTGGACTCAAGAGATAGTGAAAGTGAAGCGGGTGCCTGGGGCAGTACAGCAGCTATAGAGCATTCGGCACTAACATCCTTGTTGTTTTCCGAATCAAACGCAATAATTCTATAGTAATATGTCTCATTGGAAGCAACAATAAAATTGTCTATATAAGATGTTGAATCTTTTGAAAGCACTGCAATCTCCGAGTAGCTTCCGTTTCCTATCTTTTTTTCTAACTTCAACTGGGTATCATTTCCTTCTATATTTGTCCAGCTTATGCTGATACTACTATTACTGGAGAACTGTGCCGTCAGATTTCTAGGTGCAGCAGGTTTTGTTACTGATTCTGTTATGTTGCTGTACCCGGTATATGAGCCTGTGCTCTTTGTTGCCAGTCTATACCTGTAAACTCCTGCTGTCGGAAGTACATCCTCCATAGATGTATTTCCGGCAGCAAGCTGTGTTGAAAGCGTCTGCCAGTCTTCCCATGAAGTTGTATACTTAGACCTCTGTAATTCAAAATTGGATATGTGTTCATAGCTTCCCCATGAAATTGTCGCTGTTCCATTATTTACAGAAACAGTTATAACAGGGGGATCAATTGGAAATATGCTCACAGCATCTCCTTCTTCTGAACTGTGGCCATTTGAATCTGTTGAAACTACTGTATATTGATTTTGCTGGTCCTTAATAAGATCGGGATCAGTGAAAGTAATTGTAGATTCGGGACCTGTGACAGTAGCCAATATTCCTGTTCCGCCAATCCTTTTTATAACGCTTCCTGTAAGAGCTTTTGAGTTATTTTTCCATGTAAGAGTAACCTGATTTGTATTTATATTATATTTTGCAACAATATTGCTGGGCTTAAGCATCTTGTCCGTTGTAACGGTAGTGCCAGCAGATGCAAGTTCATTAGTCATTTCCTGGTCTGAATAAGCCTTTACAGTATAAATATAACTGGTCTCAGGGACAAGACCGACTTCATCAGTCCCCTTATCAGAATAACTGGTAAAATACCTGTCGATGTTAATATCTATAGTTTTTATTAACACATCTCCACTACCGCTGTTCCTGAATATCTTATAATAGTTGGCTCCATTGACCGGATCCCAGTTCAAATCGATCTCAGTATCAGGGTTAACCGCTGATACCGATGCTCTTACAATAAAATCTGCATATGTTACAATACCAGTCAAAAATAAAATTGATGCTGTGCATGCAAACAGCAAACCCAACTTTATAATATATTTAATGAAATTATTCATGATAGTATACCTCCAAATACGCGTATATATAATTATTTCGGCTTAATATGCTTATTTGATTACGGTTATTGTTAAGTTATTTTTCTATAATGTTTTGCCTTCATGTATTCGCTTTAATAGGGGTACAATTATTAAGAAATATATGATACTATAATATAGAAAACATTAATTCTGATTTTAATAAGCACACATCTTATTTAGAGCATGTCAAAAAATACCTAATTCAAGGGAGGCTTTTCCGAATGAATTTTTTGAAAAAGGCAGTTGCGGTTTTTATGCTATTATTACTAACGCTTTCTTTTAACTCTTGCAGCAACAATTCAGAGGCACCTGAGAGCACTGCATCCATATCTCAATCTAATACACAGGAGCCGGCTAATACCGACAAAAACAGTGAATCACCAGATATTGAAAAACCAAAAGCACTTGAGCCGAACAAGCCATTATTTACAGACATTTTCTTTGCCGATCCATCCGCTCATGTATTTAACGATAAGCTCTACATTTATCCGTCCCATGATATAGACAGCGGAATACAGCCAAATAATGACGGTGACCAATATGCAATGGAGGACTACCATGTACTTTCAATTGATGATTTTAATTCAGCTTGCATCGACAATGGTCAGGCACTTCATTTAAAAGACGTTCCATGGGCAAAAAGACAAATGTGGGCTCCGGATGCCGCGTATAAGAATAATATGTATTATTTGTATTTTCCTGCAAAGGACAAGGATGACATTTTCCGAATCGGAGTAGCCACCAGTACAAGTCCAATCGGTCCTTTCACCCCTGAAAAAAACTATATTCAGGGAAGCTTCAGCATGGATCCAGCTGTGTTTACCGACGATGACAATAAATCATACATGTACTTCGGCGGTTTATGGGGCGGTCAATTGGAAAAATGGAAAACAGGCACATATGACAGTAACGGAACGGCACCCCAAGGCTCAGAGCCTGCCCTTGGGCCAATGGTAGCTTTAATGAGCGATGACATGCTGTCCTTTAAAGAAGCACCCCAAGAGGTTTCGATAGTTGATGAAAATGGAAATCCCATACTTGCAAGCGATGAGGACAGGAGGTTTTTTGAAGGTGCCTGGGTTCATAAATACAATGACAACTACTATCTCTCATATTCAACAGGAACTACTCATTACATAGTTTATGCCATGAGCAAAAACCCCAAAGGACCTTTCACATATAAGGGCAGGATTTTAAACCCGGTCACGGGCTGGACTACTCACCATTCAATCGTTGAATTCAAGGGCAAGTGGTATTTGTTCTATCATGATGCTTCTTTATCGGGAGTTGACCATAAAAGATCCGTTATGTATACAGAATTGTCATATAACAGCGATGGTACTATTATACCTGTAAATTAGGAATGTTCCATATGAAAAGGCTAAGCTTCAGTCATCCCCAAATGTATTGAAAGGAGAAGGAAATGAAAAACGTTACTATATATTCTGCATCTAAAAATGTTACTAAAATCGTTAATAATGTAATAGAATCTTTTAAAGATAAAAAACTGGAACTATTCGAAAACCCTCTAAAAATAAAAATTACATATAAAAACCTGTTTTCAGGATTTAGCATCAATTTTAACTTCATGTCCAGAGACACTGAAAAATCAAAATTTGAGGACATGCTAAAGGGAATGTTTGGCTTTTACCAAAGGGTCTCAACACAACATGAACAAATTAAATCTATGCTTTTAACGCAAATACAGTTTTTCAACACATGTGTAGGAATAGTGTGTGAGAAGGATATAAATGACGATATCTTCCGGAGAATTTTGAATACACTAGACAGCGATGATATGGTATTCCTCCCATCAGGCGATATGTTGAACCGGGACGGAAAGATTATATTTAACCTGAATGGTGAGTCGGATGTAAAAGAATTAAGGGTAACTGCAAGTACAGATATATTGGATTCAAATATCAAGGAAACTCAATCGGCACTTGATAGAAAATCAAGATCACTAGAAATTCTAAAACAAAGAAATATACCGTTTATAACCCGTCTTCCAGTAATTGTATCCGATGAGGATGTACAAATACGTCCAAAAGAAGAAGTGGCAAAAAGAGCAATTGCGTTAGCTATTATATCTACATATGCAGCAGATCTAGCAAATAAAACCCCTAGAAACGAATGTAAAGAGCTTCTTGACTCTTTAACCGACAGATTTTCTGCTTGGGGCTTTTTTACAGAAGAAGAAAGAAATTTTATCAATGGCGATCCGGATGAAATCACCATAATACAATTTGCATGGAAATATGAGTGTCTATGGGTGTTTCTATGGGCTTTAGGATTTATAAAAGACCTCGATTATCCTGATAAAATATGTGATGTATCTGAGGCAATAAGCTATTTAAAAGACGAACATAGTTTTGAATCATTTTTAAACAAGTCAAGTTTAATACCTCCAAGCCAGATCTTGGACCAAGCAGATTTAATATATAGATATGACTGGGCATGTGTAGATGCAAGGTTAAAAAACTCATCACCTCCCGGCGGGTTGGATAGCGGAGTAGTTCTTGAGCGTCATAGAGCTCTTAACTGGCTAATTTCTTATATGAATTTTGATTGGGACAATGTAAGAACCGACACATAGGAAAGTCTCAACAAACATAATTTACTATATTGACATAGCATGGGTGATATTGTAACATATAATAATGTACGATTTAACTTTATGCTATGGAGAGATGGTTGAGCTGGTCGAAGGCACCTGACTCGAAATCAGGAGAACGTGCAAGCGTTCCGTGGGTTCGAATCCCACTCTCTCCGCCAATTAAAAAGAGGAGTACCAAATTGTGTTTTATGCTGATTTGGTACTCCTTTTTATGCGGATGTAAAGTTTGAACTCATCAGATTTTCTTCAAAATTCGGTTATTCGCTTTCTAAATAGCATTTCACATCTTTTTCGTTTTTTAGTAAAAAATATACAAAAATTATGTTACTTGTTATATAATTTAAATAAAAAAATACTTTTTTAAGGGGAGGTTAAATTATGTGTGGGATTTTGGATCTTTCCAGGGTGCTCTGCTTCAAATAGAAAAAGGAAAAGTTTACGAGCTTTGTAAATCCCCTCAAATACGTTATATTCAAAGGAATTATGAGTATACCTTGGCTACAGGTATATAGTATAAATATAATAATCGATTTTAATATATTAAATTGCAATGCGGGTCCACTAGGGCCCGCATTTGTTTTATAATTTACCCATTACAATGATTCACAACACATTGCAACAATCTATAATATTTTACAATAATTGCAACACATCTACATCATATCAAAGAAACTCAATTGGTTACTTTTTGGTATGCCTTTCAAGCATCCAAACTTCTCAAGCGATTCTATTGTAGAATTACCTATCTTAGCACGTATCTTTAAATCATCTACAGAAATGAAAGGTCCCCCTTCTTTGGCAGCCGTATATATTCCTTCTGCCGCAACATTTCCCATACCCGATATGCTGTTTAAAGGCGGTCTTAAACTGCCGTCCTCTATAAGAAAATTGGTAGCATGGGATTTATACAAATCAATTGGAAGAAATTTAAAGCCTCTTTCGTACATTTCCAAAACCAATTCCAAATCTTCGTACATGTCCTTGTCCTTATTGGAAGCCTGATTACCCTGCATTTCAATTTCCTTCATCTTCTGCTTAACAACTTCTTTTCCATTTATCATAAACTCCGCATCAAAGGCTTTTGCTCTAATGGAAAAATACGCAGCATAATAAGCTAAAGGTATATGCACCTTAAACCAGGCTATTCTGAATGCCATCATAATATAAGCTGCAGCATGAGCCTTAGGGAACATATACTTAATTTTTTTACAGGATTCTATATACCATTCAGGAACTTCATGCTCTCTCATTAACTTCTCATATTCAGGCCACTTTGGATCCTTCAATGCCTTTCCTTTTCGAACAGTTTCCATTATTTTGAAGGCAGCACTTGGCGGTAATCCTTTTTTCATGAGGTAAACCATAATATCATCTCTCGTACACACTGCCTCACTTAATGTAACTGTACCGGAATCAATCAAGTCCTTGGCATTTCCCAGCCACACATCGGTACCGTGAGAAAGACCCGATATGCAAATAAGGTCTGCAAATTGCTTGGGTAATGTATCTAAAAGCATTCCTCTTACAAACTTGGTACCAAACTCAGGAACTCCAAAAGTTCCTACCTTGGAATTTATCTGTTCGGGAGTTACACCCAAAGCCTCCGTAGATGAAAATAATGACATGGTCTTCTTATCATCCATAGGTATTGTTTTAGGATCCACACCGGTAATATCCTGAAGCATCCTTATCATTGTCGGATCATCATGCCCAAGTATATCAAGTTTTAGTAGATTCTGGTCTATCGAGTGATAGTCAAAATGTGTTGTAATAATATCTGAATCGGGATCATCTGCGGGATGCTGCACCGGGCAGAACTCATATATTTCTCTCCCTTTAGGCACAACTATAATTCCTCCCGGGTGCTGTCCTGTTGTTCTTTTTATGCCCGTACAGCCTTTTGCAATTCTCTCGATTTCAGCCCTATTCACATGGATATTTCGTTCCTCAAAATACTTCTTAACAAAGCCATAGGCTGTTTTATCCGCAACAGTACCTACGGTACCGGCTTTAAAAGTTGTACCCTTTCCAAATATTACTTCCGTATATTTATGGGCTCTTGCCTGATATTCTCCTGAAAAGTTCAAGTCTATATCAGGCTCTTTATCTCCATCAAAACCTAAAAATGTTTCAAAAGGTATATCTATTCCATCCTTGGCAAGCTTCTCTCCGCAAACCGGGCAAGGCTTGTCCGGTAAGTCGAAACCGTTTTTATAACCGTAATCCGTGAAGTCGGAATATTTGCAGTTTGGGCATCTATAATGGGGCGGCAATGCATTTACTTCCGTAATACCGGTCATATATGCTACTACTGAAGACCCGACAGAACCTCTTGAACCAACCAGATAGCCATCCTCATTTGATTTCCACACCAGTTTTTGTGCGATTATATACATAACCGAGAATCCATTTTTTATGATAGAATCCAGTTCCCTATCAAGCCTTACCTGAACAATTTCAGGCAACGGATCTCCATACAGCTCATGAGCTTTCCCATATGTAATATCCTTTATAGTCTGCTCGCAGCCCTCAATATGCGGAGGACATTTCTCAGGGGAAATAGGGCTTATCTGCTCGCACATATCAGCTATCTTATTGGTGTTTGTAACTACTACCTCATAGGCCTTTTCTTCTCCCAAATAAGAAAACTCTTCCAGCATTTCTTCTGTAGTTCTTAAATATAATGGAGCCTGTTTATCTGCATCCTCATAGCCCTGACAAGCCTCAATTATGCGTCTGTATATCTCGTCTTCAGGATCTAAAAAGTGAACATCACCGGTAGCTACTACAGGCTTGTTTAATTTTTCACCGAGAGCCACAATTTTTCTGTTGATTTCCTTTAGGTATTCCTTGTCAGGAACCTCTTCTTTTCTTACCAAATACTCATTATTATCTATGGGCTGGATTTCCAGATAATCATAATCCTGGGCAATAGATTCAATTTCTTCATCTGATTTTCCAAGCAATATTGCCTGATAAAGCTCACCTTCACTGCAGGCACTTCCCAAAATTAGACCTTCCGAATATTTTTTGTACAGGCTCTTTAATATTCGCGGTTTTTTATAAAAGTAATCCAAATGAGAAAAAGATACCAACCTATACAAATTCTTCAATCCCACATAATCCTTTGCGAGAATTATAGCATGATATGTTTTAACTTTTTTATACTCATCTTTCTTTGATTTTTCGTCAGAGCTATATGCATCTATATCTTCAAGAGTTTTAACTCCTCTTTCCTTCAGTTTCTCAAGCATTACATTAAATACCTTAACGGTAGTATCCACATCATCTAAAGCTCTGTGAGCAACCTCAACCTTTATACCCAGGTTCTTTGCAATTCTTCCTAATTTATATGTTTTATAATCAGGAAACAGGTCTCTGGCTAAGGATAAAGTATCCACATATGTAAAATCGAAATCATAGCCCAAAACATTGGCATTATACTTCAAGAATCCAATGTCAAAATCAGCATTATGAGCTACCAAAATGCTTCCTTTAATAAATTCCAAAATTTTTGGAAAAATCTTATCTATCGTTTCTGCATCCTGAACCATGTAATCGGTTATACCGGTAACCTCTACGACCCTAGCAGGTATAGGCTTTTCCGGATTAACAAAGCAACTGAATTCATCAATTACCTTTCCATCCTTAAGCTTCATGATACCTATTTCGGTTATTTTTTCTGTTTTTGGTGAAAAACCGGTAGTCTCAAGGTCAAGTACACAATATGTATCATCTATGCTCTGTCCTTTAGGGTTTGTAACACAAGGCTTTTTATCCGGTGCCAAATAGGCCTCTACCCCGTATATAACCTTCATATCGGGATTATTCCTTCCTAAAAGTTTATGTGCTTCAGGAAAGGATTGCACCACTCCATGGTCAGTGATAGCAATTGATTTCATTCCCCAACTCATTGCCCTTTTAATTAAACTGCTCGCACTTGCCATACCGTCCATTTGACTCATCTGTGTATGCATGTGCAGTTCTACTCTCTTAACCTTAGCATTATCCTCTCTCTTAGCCTTCTTTAAACCGTCGGTTTCTATTATGGTATTGGCAATAAACTCAATCTCTCCGGAAAATGTACTATGACTTGCATTTCCGGCAAGTTTAACTCCCTTGGCCTTTTTGAGTCTGGATAAAACCTCTCCTTCTTCACCCTGCTTTATGAATGCCTTACAAGTTATGGAGGTAGAACCGTCATATAAGTCAAAAGAAACTAATGTTTTTCCGCTTCTTAATTCCTTTGAATCAATATTTGATATTTCACCTGATATGGCTACCCTTCCCTCTTCAGGTACAATTTCGGTAATTTTAATTACAGGCTCTTTTATTTTGTCATTTCTTCCTAATATTAGAGGTGTGTTTTCTTTCTTTTCGTCGTTTTCTTTGCTTTTTTCCTGATTTGTTTGTGAAGGCTCTTTAGGTAATTGCTGTTCATTATTGCTAGGTGCGGCATTTTCCTGTTCCTTTAAAAGCATGTCCTTCTCATGCATATCCTCTTTAACCTTTTTTAGTTCTTCACTGCTTACTTTATCAACAAAATTTATTTTATATTCCGTGCCATACAGGCTTTTTATAGCCCTACTGATTTTTTTATCACATCCCATAGATTTTAAAAGGTCAGACACAGCAATATTAAAATTGAAATTTATTGTATCATTTTTTACTTCAAATTCAGTATCCTTTATAATTCCTTTTAAAACCGGGTGTTTGTTTGAAATTGAAAGTACTATATTCCTTAATTCCATCTCAATAGGCTTTTTATTTGTTCCCGAAACATATTCTACGCTAGTTTCGGAATCATTTAAAAAAAACCTTTTCTTAATAAATGCATTAAATCTTTCAATCTCTTTTACATCTATATATTTATCAGAAGAGAGTTTAATCTCCATTATCTTGCTTTTTTTCTTCAAGACGGCAGCTTCTACAATTGCTGTCCCTATATTGCCCTCTGATTTATAGTCACTAAAAATTTCACTTATTCTTTTCATGCTGCTTCCCAAAGTTCTTCCTCCAAATTTTTATATTAAATACAATTAATCTTTTACATTCATTTTCTGCTAAATGTAAGATTAATAATGTATTTAATGAAGTATACTATAATGATATCAGAAATTTAGACAGACAAATAGCTAAATAAGTAATATCTAAAGCTTAAGTCTCGCAGAAATAATGCATTGCTTTTATGAATTTATTTTTACAACTTCTCCTTGCTTTTTATATATTGAGTTTTCGGGAACATACCCTCTAACCATAGATAGCGGATAAACAATACAATTTCTTCCTAAAACAGTGCCGGGATTCATAACAGTATTACACCCAACTTCTACATTGTCCCCAATAATTGCACCGAATTTCTTTAATCCTGTTTCAATTTTGCCATCCGCCGTTGATATTGTGACCAATGTCTTGTTTGATTTTACATTAGATGTAATTGCACCGGCTCCTGTATGAGCTTTATAGCCTAAAATTGAATCACCTACATAATTGTAATGAGGAACCTGTACTTTATTAAAAAGAATTACATTTTTTAGTTCAGTAGAATTTCCTACAACTGCGTTCTCTCCCACAATGGCATTTCCTCTGATAAATGCACAATGCCTGATTTCAGCTCCCTTACATATTATTGCCGGCCCGTTAATAAAAGCACTTGGTGCTATTTTTGCATCTTTTGATACCCAAACATCCTCTGCTATTTTATCAAACTCATCAGGAGATAAACTTTTCCCCAGTTCTATTATAAATTCACCTATTTTAGGCAAAACTTCCCATGGATATTCAACTCCATTAAAAATATCCTTTGCAATTGTTTCCGACAGATTAAGTAAATCTTCCACTTTTAACATAAAAAACATTCTCCTTCAAAGTCCAAAAATATATTGAGCCTATATAACTTTTAAATATGAATTTATTAACAAAATCAATTTTATTATATGCCAATTTAAAATACAATATTTTATTTAATCCAATACCTAATTTCATTCTCAGGTTAAAATATTTCTTCATATTCCTCTGTTGTATAAAAGTATTTTGTGAACTCTTTTTCAAGTGGTTCATTTTTATTTTCAAGCAAATATTTGAAAGCTTCTTTACTGTTTGCAATTGCCTGTTTTTCAAGATTTGTGAGTTTTTCATGTACTTTTTTTTCTATAAGTGCATTTTTTATTGATTTGAAAATTTCGTCACTGCCGTAGAGAAAAACTCCTTCGTGAAGTATCTTTGAAGCTACCATTGACTTAAAATCATTAAACTCCATTTGTTTGTATGCTTTAGATATGTCTTTTATAACATAATCGATTTCTTCCATATATTCCGGGCTTTTCAGAAGAAAGGCTTTTTCCTTATAAATCAAAAGGTCAATTACTTCCATCTGAGCTTCAGATAAGCCTCTTGAAATTATTATTATGTCAAGGTCTGATCCTTTAACCAACTTCCCTGTTGATGATTCCGGCCTAAGTTCAGAATGGGCCATATCATAAACCACATCACCTGCGATTATAAAGCAAACATTCTTTTTGAGATTATCAGAGTCTTCCAAAGGTTCAATAACCTTTGATACAGTATTATAAGCCAGCTCATATTTTTTTTTGCTTATGAGTTTTACCCTATCATAAAGCTCCTGGGCTTTACGATGAATTTCAGCGACATCCTTACGAAGTCCTATTACCGTATAAGTAAGAAATTCTCTCATTATTGAAGGTGAAAGCCTGGCATAGCCTTCAATCTTTTTATCAAGCCTCAAATATTTTCTTCCAAATACTTCTGTAACAATATCATCGCATTTATAACAAGCCCGCCACAAAGACAATTCATCAATGCCGGTTTTTTCCCTCAATTCCTTTCCTGTTAAAGGGCCTTCGTTTTCAATAATTTTAATAATTTTTTCCATAATCGCTCTCACCATTCATCTGAATTTTAACCCATGCACTATATTTCCCAATTTAAATTATAGACGGACATATTAAACAACTCAAGAAAATTTATAAATAAATATAAGAGATTATCCAATAGGAAATTTGAGTCTTAAAGCTATGAGAATAAGTAGCAATGAAAAAATTAGAAAAGAATTGGAAACTTTCTATTTAGTTTAGCAATTATTTGTACGATATATAAATTCGTAAAGATATTTATGCTATAAATAATTTTACAATACAGGAGGCAAATTTTATGTCATTTATTAAGAATATGAAAATAGGGAAAAAAATTACTATTGCAGTAACGTTTATTATGCTGGTTACTTTTATCACTATTGGACTTTTATCGTATTCAAGTTCTTCACAAAGCCTGCACCATACTTTAGAAACCAGTCTTATGAATATTGCATCATATGGAGCGGAAATTGTAGCATCTGAGGTTAAGACATTATTAAAAGATATTGAAAGCATTACATACCAGACTGAAATAAAATCCATGAATTGGGCAGTTCAAAAAGATATACTCATAGAGGAAGCAAAAAAACTAGGCTGCATAAGAATGGGTGTAACCGATTTAACCGGAAAAGGCAACTTCACAGATGGAAGTACTCCCGATCTATCAGATATGAACTATATGAAGCAGGCTTTACAAGGTATAACAAATATTACAGATCCATTACAGAGTAAAATTGATAATAAGATGGTTATTGTTATAGCTTCACCTATAAAGGATGTAAACGGCAAAATTGTTGGCGTACTTGTTGCAACCCATGAAAACACAGTATTTAGTAAAATAATAGATGGGATCAAAATGGGAAGCGAAGGTTACTCATTTGTAATAAACAAACAGGGCACAACAATAGCCCATCCTAAAAAAGAGCTTGTAGAAAGTCAGGATAATATTTTCGAAAATGCAAAGAAAGATCCGGATCTTCAACCTCTTGCAGACATTGAAAGAAAAATGGTTAACGGTGAAAAAGGTTTCGGTGAATATTCTTACGGTGGTGTTAATAAATTTATGTCTTTTGCACCTATACCAAACTCAGAGTGGTCAATAGGTTTAACCGTTTCAAGGGATGAGTTCTATACAGGTCTAAATAGTTTAAAAGCAAAGGTTGCAGCAATAACAGTATTTTTTATACTGCTTGGAATCGCTGCAAGTATGATTATTTCATGGCTCCTTGTGACTAAACCTATTCAAAAACTTGTACATATTTCTGATAGATTGGCTGTAGGTGATACCGATATTTCCATAGAATCTGACAGCAAGGATGAAATCGGAACCCTTATGGCTTCCTTCTCCAATATTATAGAAAACACAAAAGAACAGTCCGATAATGCACGTAAAATAGCTTCAGGAAATCTTGACATAGTAATAAACGAGAGATCGGAAAAGGATATTCTTGCAGCAAGTATGAAGCAGGTTGTACATAGCTTAAAAGATCTTATAAATGAAACTAGTATCCTATCTACTGCAGCTTCTAAAGGTGAATTGTCTGTTAGAGGCAATGTCCATAAGCTCCAGGGAGGGTATGCAGAAATTGTTAAGGGCATAAACAATACATTAGATGCTGTTATCGAGCCAATAAACGAAGCAACAAAAGTTTTAAGCAGCATGGCTGTAAATGATTATTCCATTGAAATGACCGGTAATTATCAAGGTATGCTTAAGGATCTATCCGACAAAATAAGCATGGTGAAAACCCGTCTTTTAAGTTTACAGGATATTGCTATTCGCGTATCAAAAGGAGACATAAGCAGGCTTGATGAATTAACAACGGTTGGAAAACGATCTGATAACGATAAACTTGTGCCGTCTTTCAGAGATATGATGCAAACAATACAGGATCTTATGAATGAAGTTGAACATATAACAAATGAAGCTTCAAATGGCAATCTTGAAGTTCGCGGCGATATATCAAAGTTTGAAGGCGGATATAAAAGCATAATTATGGGTGTTAACAATACCCTTGACGCTATTGCAAATCCTATTAATGCTTCTCTTGATGTCCTTACAAAAATGGCTCAAAATGACTATACCCATGAAATTTCCGGAAACTACAAAGGTTCATTCAATGAACTTGTCAGTGCAATAAATTATGTTCAGCTTACTTTAAACAATGTTTTAAATGAAATAAATGTCGCTGCAAAACAGGTATCATCCGGTTCAAAACAAGTGTCCGACTCTGCACAGTCATTGTCCCAGGGCTCTACTGAACAAGCCAGCTCTATTCAGGAGCTTACCGCTTCTCTAGAAGAAATATCATCCCAGACAAAACAAAATGCAGTAAATGCAAATGAAGCAAGTGAGTTGGCATTGGTAGTAAAAGAAAATGCAATCAAGGGAAATAACCAAATGAGAGAAATGGTCCAAGCTATGAATGGTATCAATGAAGCATCCAGTAACATTTCAAAAATTATTAAAGTAATTGATGAAATTGCATTTCAGACTAATATACTTGCATTAAATGCAGCCGTAGAGGCTGCAAGGGCAGGACAACACGGAAAAGGTTTTGCCGTAGTAGCCGAAGAGGTTAGAAACTTAGCCGGAAGATCTGCAAATGCAGCAAAAGAAACAACCGTTCTTATTGAAGGAACTATTAAAAGAGTTGAAGATGGCTCTAAAATTGCAAATGCTACTGCCGATGCATTAAATAATATAGTAGAAGGTGTAACCAAAGCTACCGATCTGGTGGGCCAAATTGCTAAAGCCTCAAATGACCAAGCTACAGCTATCACACAGATTAATAACGGCATATCGCAAGTATCTAAGGTTATACAGATTAATTCAGCTACCTCTGAAGAAAGTGCAGCAGCAAGTGAGGAATTATCAAGCCAGGCTGAATCTCTTAAGGAAATGGTGGAAAAATTTAAATTGATTAAAGTAGAAAATTATTCTAGTGACATTTTTAATCGAAATCATGATACTCTTGAATTTTCAGATAATAATTCATCAAAAAAAGCAGTAAAAGGCAGAACACAAAATCATTCTAAAAGCAAAGCCTCAGACTCCGGTGCAAAAACAAAAATTACATTAAATGACACTGAGTTTGGCAAATATTAGTACAATATTTATATTCACTGAAGATTAACAATATTAATATATTAACTTTATTGGGAAACATAGTACCTTTTGGGTATTTTAACCTTAAAGGTACTATGTTTTTTTATAACTTTATATTTTTTATTTGACAACCGAACACGTGTTTGGTATAATAAAAATGTAATATTTACGAAAGTAGGTTGGTTTTATGAACAAAGTAGTGCTTTTAGGCAGATTGACAAATGACCCGGAGATGAGATTCACTCCATCAAACAAATCCGTTTGCAACTTCAAACTTGCTGTAAACAGAAGGTTTGTAAGGCAAGGAGAAGAACAGCATGCTGACTTTTTCCCAATAGTGTGCTGGGAAAAAACAGCTGAGTTTTGTAATAATTATTTCAAAAAGGGACAACAAGTTGCTTTAATAGGAAGATTGCAGACAAGGACATGGGACGATGCTGACGGGAAAAGGCATTACATCACTGAAGTAGTAGCAGACGAAGTATTTTTTGCAGACAGCAAAAAAGATTCAAATACAATTGTTAGTACCGTTTATGATAATCCTTCGGATCAGTTAAACAATGTTGACAGCTTCTATTCCGTATCTGAGGACTTTGATTTACCTTTTTAGAGACTTTAAATTTGCAATAATCATTTAACTTTCGATACAGCAGTATGCACTAACCCGACAAACTTTGCACTAGTTTTAAAATCATTTTATTTGCTTTAATAAATTGCATTTATAGCGACTGCTAAGCCCCTTAATGCAATTTATACTCAGTCAACATCCCAAAAAATATATACGCTTTTGTAATTAATTTATCCTCCAATTTAGGATGTTGACTGTACTACCTTTTTTCTCAAATTCTTTCAAACCCTTCTTTTATCCTACCGAATTAAAATTAATAATACTTTTCATTTATGTAGCATATTTTTTTATTCCCGGAATAAAATAGTATCAGTGGACAACATCCATATGGGATGCGGGAGGTGCCTTCTTTGCCGTTAAGTTACGAAATAATTTTAGCTTATATAGTAGGTATAATATTTTTATTTTTTATAGGAAGGCTTTTTTTAGTTCCATTAAAAATAATTTTAAAGCTGCTATACAATTGTATAATAGGAGCAATATTACTTATTGTCGTTAATTTTGTGGGAAAGACTTTCGGTTTTTTTATACCTTTAAATATTTTTTCTGCTTTACTTGTGGGGTTTCTTGGTATACCCGGTTTGCTTCTTCTAGTAGTTTTAAAGGTACTTTATTTTTAATATCTTTCTATTTTTGTTAATTTTGATTTATATGATTATATACATGTATTACATTTCCACATGTTGACATGTTATAAAATGTATATTAACATAGTCTATGAATTAAGGATTGGCTAAATAATAATTAATTTTTATAATGCAGTATACTGTACAAATGATAAATATGTTAAAGACAGACCTATTCATAGGCAAATCAACAATTTATCGAAGTCAATTAAAAGTTTTTCTTTAACATAAATTATAAAAGGATGGTCGATATGGATAACTTAAGCATAACCATTTTAAGAGAAGCAGTATATTTCCTGGAAATATGTCAGGAACAGGTATTCAATGGAAAAATTCCAACTGACACCTATTTTTCTCTCTCTGATTTTAAGCTTAAATTTATTAAAAACATCCTGGATAAAACATTTAATTTTGATCTTATTGACAACGAGCTTAATTCAAGACTTCAACATGTATTTCAGAATGACATTTATATCCGCAACCGTGTAATAGCAGATAATATTCCTTACACACCAACAAATTTGTATATGGCTTGAATAATTTTTCTAAATTCATCAAACCCTATATAGTGACTAAGGAATGATTAAAGAGTTGCTTCCCTTTATTGGGGGAAGTTATTCTTTCAAATGACTAATGGGGTATTGCTAATGAAGGCAGATAAATTATTTTCTAAGCATTGGATGTGGCTGCTGCTTATCATATTTGTATCATTTATATTAAAACTTTTTCTTATATTTATTTATAAAAACCGTTTAAATTTATCAAGTGACGATTTAAATTATATAAAAAGTGCTGTATCTTTTATAAAAACAGGTATTTTTACATTTCACAATTACAATGAGCCAACAGTATTTGTGATGCCCCTTTATCCCCTTTTTCTTGCTGTCTTTTTCAAAATCTTCGGTTTTGACATATTAGGGCTTCAGGCAGTAAGAGTTGTTCAAGCAATCATTAGCTGTGCTTCCATACTAATAGTTTTCCTTATTGCCAAGAAACTTTTTAACATAAAAACTGCTTATACCGCAGCAATTTTTTATGCTTTTTATATACCGAACATAGTTACTCCAGGTTATTTCCTTACTGAAACACTTTTTACGTTTTTATTGATATATATTATTTATCTCTCACTTGTGTTTGTTGAATCACCCAGCAAGATTAAATTTGCAATTTTAGGGCTATTATATACAGCGGCAGTATTATGCAGGCCAACTATAGCTCTATTTCCTGCATTTCTGCTATTATACTGCCTTTTAAGAAAAATAAAGTATACGGATCTTATAGCTCCATTTATAGCTTTTTCGTTAGTCTTTATTATTATCATGGCTCCCTGGTGGATAAGAAATTATAAGGAGTACGGAGAATTTATACCACTGTCTGCTGCAAGCGGAAATCCCATGCTTCAAGGTACATATGTAGATTACAAGCAAACCCCGGAAAACACCGTTTATTATAAACTTGGCAAAAATGCATTCGAAACTAATAAAATAGAAGTTAACGTGGCAAAAACACGAATGAAATCCGAGTTTAAAAAAGATTTCTGGGGATATTTGAACTGGTATACCGTAAAGAAAACAATTTATTTTTGGTACAGTGCCTTCTATTGGAAGCACTTTTTCGGCATCGGCAGCATCACAGTTCTAGGCATGCACTACATCCTTCTATTAGGTATACCAGTTTTAATTTATTGCATGTTTAAAAATTTACGTTATCATATTTTACCCGCATCAATTATAATCTATTTTAATATTGCACATTGCTATTATATGACATTTGACAGGTATGCCTTTCCTCTTATGGCCATACTGACGGTTTATTCTGCTTATCTATTTTCAGTAATCTTTTCTAAAGTTTCAAAACTCCGAATACGTATTTCCTGAAATTTTATTTATCCTTCTTGAAAAAATTATAAAAATCCATTCTACCTCTGTTTCTTTATGCATATACTTTAGATGATAGTCCAAAAAATTGCCATTTTTTTGACTGTCAAACCGGCAACTTAATGCATAACTGCTAGAACCGCTTATATTTTAAGCAATAATCTTTTCCAAGGAGGCTGTAAACAAAATGCTTGATACTGAGATAGAAAAGGAAATAGCTTCTAATTACAAACTTACAGTTAAAAATATAGCACCTTTAAGAGATGCTCATATATTAAATACATCAAAGGGCAAAAAACTAATAAAAAAAACAAAACTACCCCCGGAAAGGATTATTTTCATTCATGCTGCAAAAGAGTATCTGTACAACAACAACTTTACAAACCTTGACAGGTATGTTTGCACAATAAATAATTTACCTTACTTCATATTTGATAATAATGTCTACACTATAACCGACTTATTTGATGGCAGGGAATGTAATTTTGATGATTCGAGGGATGTAGCTAATGCTGCTATATTATTAGCTTCAATGCATAAAGCTTCAAAAGGTTTTTCCAAACCTCCGAACTGTACACCGAGAGATGAGCTTGGCAAGCTTCCTGTTTATTTTAAAAAACGCCTCGATGATATAAAGAGGCTTCGAAATATTGCAAAAAAGGAGGGCAGCAAATTTGACTATCTGTACCTAAAGCACTTTGACTTTTTCTTCAGTTTAGGTCAAAGCGGCTTAGAGCAAATTCAGTCTTCCAAATACAATGAATTGGTCGAAAAAGCAAGAAACGAAGGCTCCCTCTGCCATCATGACTTTACATACCACAATATAATCTGCAGTGAAAATAAAACATATGCAATAAACTTTGATTACTGCTGTTTTGAACTTTGCATATATGATCTTGCCAATTTTTTAAGAAGAAAAATGCGAAAATGCAAATGGAATCATGATGAAGCTAAAATCATACTGGATAAATATCGCTCAGTAAATGATTTAAGTAAATCTGAATTCGAAGTTTTAAAAATAATTTTGCAGTTTCCGCAAAAATTCTGGAGGGTCGCAAATAAATACTACAACAGTAAACGCAGCTGGTCTGAAAAAAGCTATCTTTCAAAGCTGCAAGAAGTTATTGATGAAATGGAATATCATAAAAAGTTTATTGATAAATTCGATTCATTCTATTAATTTTTTTATATAATCAACCATACCTTATTTATGCATGTTAAAGAAATAACTTCCTCTGTATGCTGTGAATTCAATATTGCGAACTCACACCTGCGAGAGGAAGTTATTCTTTATAAGTAATAACTTATTTAATATGGTACAGGATAATTTATTAGAAAAGACCGATTATTTTACCGCTTTCATCTATATCAATCTTCTCAGCTGCAGGCAATTTGGGAAGCCCCGGCATAGTCATTATTTCCCCGGTAATGGCGACAATAAATCCGGCTCCTGCAGATATCCTTACTTCTCTGACTGTTATGTCAAATCCTTGAGGCCTTCCTAAAAGGGCAGGGTTATCCGATAATGAATATTGTGTTTTTGCAACACATATGGGAAGTTTATCAAGACCCATTTTCTCTATATTTTTTATTGACTTTTCCGCCGCCTGGGTATAAACAACTCCCTCTCCTCCATATATTTCTTTAACGATTATATCCATTTTTTCCTTTATTGGGAGATTTTCGTCGTATAAGGGTTTAAAATTTGATGTGGTGCTATCTATCATTTTAACCAGCTTTTCAGCCATCTCCACACCGCCTTCGCCGCCTTTTGAAAACACCTGAGAAAAAGCAACCTCAACACCTAACTTGAGGCATTGACTCCTTACAAACTCAACTTCCCTTTCAGAATCGGTATCAAAATGGTTAATGGCTACCATAACAGGCACATTAAACTTTCTAATATTTTCAATATGTTTTTCCAGGTTAACAAATCCTTTTTCAAGTGCTTCAATATTTTCTTCCTTGAGTTGATCCTTATTTACACCACCGTTGTACTTCAATGCTCTTATGGTAGCAACCAAAACAACCGCATCAGGCTTTAAACCTGCATATCTGCACTTTATGTCAAGAAACTTTTCAGCACCCAAATCGGCACCAAATCCGGCTTCGGTTATAACATAGTCTCCAAGCTTCAATGCCAGCTTCGTTGCCATAACACTATTACACCCATGTGCAATATTGGCAAACGGTCCTCCATGCATAAGACACGGTGTATTTTCCAATGTCTGTACCAGATTGGGCTTTATAGCATCCTTCAAGAGAAGAGTCATTGCACCGTCTACTTTTAGATCTTTTGCTGTTACAGGCTGTCCGCCGTAGTTATAGCCTATAATAATTCTTCCAAGACGTTTCTTCAAATCCATTAGATCGGAAGCAAGGCACAGTATTGCCATTATCTCAGATGCAACAGTTATTACAAAGCCGTCTTCCCTTGGGTAGCCATTGGCCTTACCTCCAAGTCCTACCACAACATCCCTAAGTGCCCTGTCATTCATATCCAGAGCTCTCTTCCAAACGATTTGCCTTATATCTATTCCAAGGGAATTGCCTTGATGTATGTGATTGTCTATTGCAGCTGATAAAAGATTGTTTGCAGTTGTAATAGCATGCATATCGCCTGTAAAATGAAGGTTTATATCTTCCATTGGTACTACCTGTGAATAACCCCCTCCTGCTGCTCCGCCTTTTACACCCATAACCGGTCCTAGAGACGGTTCTCTCAGTGCAATTATTGCCTTCTTACCTATCTTTTTCATAGCTTGCCCGAGCCCAACTGTTGTTGTGGTTTTTCCTTCACCTGCCGGAGTAGGATTAATAGCAGTTACCAGCACAAGCTTTCCATCTTTTTTATCTTTAAGTCTTTCCCATACATTTTCAGTTATTTTAGCTTTATATTTACCATACAGCTCAATTTCTTCAGCTGTTAATCCTATTTCTTCAGCAATCTTTGTTATAGGCAGCATGGAGCATTGCTGTGCTATTTCAATGTCAGTTAACATAAACCTTACCTCCGTTTATATTTATTTTAATGAATTTTAATATTGTTATATAATTATACCTTTATAAATTTAATCATTTCAATATGTTTTCACAATATAAGCAAATTAACCATATTATATTATTGTAAATACTTTTTATAATAAGTGATTCTTATGGCTGGAATAAAGATTGGCGATTTGGTATTAAGAAAGTCTTATGGATGTGATATGCTATTTAGAGTATCTGATAAGTATATGGTTGACGGCAAAGAAATTTTCATACTTAACAGCATCCATTACAGATTACAGGCAGACTCACAGGAAGAAGACCTTGTACTTCACAAAAAAACAAACGACATTGACAAACTCCATATTGCCGTCAATACTTAAACATGTTGGATAAGGGAAATAAATTCCCAATTATTCGTTAAATAATATAAATGGGCCATTTTGGCCCATATTTTTTTATACTTATGCATTAAATCTTTTCTTATTTCTCTCCTCGAGTACAGTATCAAGAGCATCTGCCTCATTTATGACCGTTTCAATCCTCTCAATCATTTCTTCAGACTCTAAGCTCGATATTATCTGCTGCCTGTACATCGCAATCATGCTTTCCATATAATCAAGCTTAGCACTAATTTTCTCCAATTCCATCTTTTCGTTTTTTATTCTTTGAATTATTTTTTCATCCATTTCTATTGCTCGTTTTATATCTTCTGCAGCACTTGGATTTGCATTAAAGCTGAGTTTGCGGTTGTTCGCATTAATCCTGTTAGCTATATCGGATATATCAATATTTGAGAGCTCTCTGCTCCTTTTTGCAAAATTTATCAAAAGCTTTAAATATGATAACAATAGGTTTAATGTTTGCTCTACAATCTTGCCCTTAAGATAACTCTTTTCTCCGTTGAAATACGAATTAAGAATGTCAGTTCTCTGGTCCATAACCTTTTTTAGCCTTACATAATAGGCAGAGTTAATGTACCTCTTTGCTTCATATGCCAGCTGAATGCACTTCTGGTTCAATTCTTTAAGGAGCTTTCTCTTCTCCTTATCACTAACCTTATCGATGAATGTTTTACTGTTTAAACTCTGCAACACCAATGCAATATAAACTACTGCAGAAACACCCAATCCGGCAGGCAAAACAATACCACTGTTATTCAAGCCATCCACATCTAGCCCGACAACTATTGTGGCAGCTGCGAGCAGGGCAGGAATACCTATATTTCTAAAATTTAACAACGCCTTGATAAATAGCTTACGTTTCATAATAATTTTATGCTTATTCTCCTATCACGAAAAATATAACATTTGAACTTATTGTCTGCATAATTCAATATCATGATTTAATTGGATGTTTTATTTTCCTTCTTTTCCTTTACTTCAAATCCTTGATCTCCCGCAAGCATAGCTTCTGCTCTTGCTCTTGCTCTTTCCCTTGCAGAATTCATATCCAATCTTTTTAACTTCATTTCAGTATTGTCTGCATTTAAAGATTCTATAGCATTAGCCCTAGCAGTCTTTTTATTTACAATTTCTCTTGCTCTTTCCATACTGTCATTAATGCTTCCTACTCTATTATTTTTTGAAGAATATTTAGCATTAACCGAATTGATATTTTCACGCAAAGCAGCCATTTTAGCCTGTGACTTCAATGTCTTGAGTTCATTGAGTTTCGCATTCATTTCCGACTCGAATATCTTGAAATCTTCCCTTATACGTGCTACTTCAACCATAGCATTATCATAGGTAGCCTTATGTGTTTCATAAGTAGTCTGAAGCTCTTCCTCCTGAACAAGAAGCTCAACTAAAATGTCCATATCCCCTTGCCTTTGGGCTGCCTCTACCCTTGCCTTAACAGCATTAAGGTTTTTCTCAGCGTTTTTCATTTCAATTTTTATAAGTTCTGCATTAGTCTGTATTTCAACTATCTGGTGTTCAGCTTCTTTTCTTGCCTTTTCTACTTGATTCTTTATATCTTCAAACAGTAGTTCCGGATTTTTTTCTTCCAAGTTCCCGACAAACATCCCAAAAAAACCTCTAATCATAGTCCCAAGCCTACTGAAAAATCCCATATATATTTGCCTCCTTAAAATTCTTATATAATATTAATTTATAACAAATTATATCGATTGTAAACCCTAATTAAAATTACGCATAGCTGAAGCATCAATAATATTTTTTAACTATAATTAAGCCTGATTACCTCGAAAACTCTCTGCTTCACCCAATACTTTGATCATTATCCGAGCAAGCGTATGCAATATATATCCTAAATATCCA
>Ga0208825_1000088_pt1 | contig 89156 bp, 73 predicted proteins | sample AD_UKC113_MetaG_FD_184450 | JGI IMG/M metagenome (GOLD analysis project Ga0208825, IMG submission 184450) | Active sludge microbial communities of municipal wastewater-treating anaerobic digesters from Hong Kong - AD_UKC113_MetaG (SPAdes)... | ecosystem: Engineered > Bioreactor > Anaerobic >...
ACTCCTAAAAAACTGACCTTTGGGAAAGCGTAGATAGTAGTAAGGCTCATTAGCCAATAGCATGTCCAAAGTATAACTGTTAACAGGATAAACAGCCATTTTTGTTTCATTTTAAAGCCTGAAACAAGCCCGTCAAAAAGGCCTTTTGTTATTTTAACAATTTTTTTAAATATAGGATGGCGCTCTCTGTATTTGAATACGATGTAAATAAATATTGCAAATGCAAGTATAATTGCAGATGCTACCAAAATCAGGGGAGTGGAAAACTTCCCCGGAATGGCACCAAGTATCTCCTTATGAATAAAAGTTCCAAACTGTTTCCACGAAAGAAACACTACTAATATTACCAGAATAATTAAAGACAGAAGATCAATGCTTCTTTCAAGAACTACTGATCCAACTACAGATTCGACCGGTATTCCGCTTTTTTTTGCAATTACGCCGCATCTTGCAAGTTCACCTGCTCTTGGTGCAGCAAAATTAGTAAGGTATCCAATATTGACACCATCCCATGAATCTCTCAGTTTGACAGGTTTCCCAAGAGTTTGCATAATCATCCGTCCTCTCACGGCTCTGACAAAGAAAGCCACAATACTGATTGCCATAGAAGCAAGTATCCACCAGTAATTTGCATCTTTTATCCCATTTAAGAAATCCGACCACTTCACCCCTTTAAATGAAAACCACAGTAAAATGCCAGCCAATAAAAGCAGAAGCAAGTATTTAAGTGCGGAGTAAAGTTTTTTCATTTGTTCGATTAATTGTTCACGGAATCAATTTATTGCTTATGGAATCTGGAAAAATAATCTTTGGTTTAAATGTAATAGCTTCTTCAGGTGACATGGTGGCATATGCCATTATTATAACAAGATCGTCAACGGCAAATTTATGAGCAGCAGCTCCATTAATTCCAATTTTACCGCTTCCTCTATCACCCATTATAACATATGTTTCAATTCTTTCACCATTATTTATGTTTACTACTGACACCTTTTCATTAGGGTACAGACCGGCTGCTTCAGCAAGATCTGCATCTATGGTAATGCTGCCTATATAGTTAAGATTCGCTTCTGTTACCCGGGCTCTGTGAATCTTGGATTTCATTATTTCGAGTTGCATCTTATTTCAATTTAATATTGTCAATAAGTCTTGTTTTTCCGGCAAATACAGCAGTCCACATTTGTATCTCTTGTGCTTCGTCCCATAGTGAAACAGGCTGTAAAGTTGCGGAATCGACAATTTCAATATATTCAACTTCAAGCTGTGGAGAGCTGTTAATTTTATTTACGGTAAGTTTTAGCAGTTCTTTGGGTGTGATTTTTTCTTCTTTCGCCAGAGATGATGCATTCAGGAGTGCCTGATAAATCAGAGGAGCTGCTTTTCTTTGTTCAGGAGTAAGAAGCGTATTTCTTGAGCTCATAGCAAGACCATCAGCTTCGCGAACAATTGGACATGCAATTATTTGAACAGGATAACTTAATTGCTTTGTAAAATACTTGACAATTGCAAGTTGTTGAAAGTCCTTTTCTCCAAAAAATGCATATTTAGGCTTTACTATGTCAAAAAGTTTTGTAATAACCTGTGCAACGCCGTTAAAGTGTCCGGGTCTGCGAGGCCCTTCGCCAAGAGCATCCAGCGCACCAAAGTCAAACACTCTTGTATCGGGTTCCGGATAGATATCTTCTACAGAAGGAGCAAAAAGAACAGTTACATTGGTCTCTTCGAGTTTCTTACAATCCTGCTCAAGAGTTCTCGGATACTTTTTAAGGTCTTCCGGATTGTTAAACTGAGTAGGATTTACAAATATACTTACAACAACGGTATCAGTATATTTTAGGGCTGTCTTTATCAATGAAATGTGCCCTTCGTGGAGTGCACCCATTGTTGGGACAAAGCCAATTTCGCAATTATCAGGCAGTGAACTTATGGCGCGCTTGAAATCGATCGTGGAACTGCATGTGATCATGTCTCAAAATTTTTGCAAACCTACAAAAAAAATGGAACTTTGCTTTATGAAATCTATATTGGGTATCGGTAATGCCCTGACAGATGTTGTTATACTGCTCAATGACGACAAGTTGCTCAAGCAGTATCATCTGCCGAAGGGAAGCATGCAACATGTTGACAAAGAGATTGTAAAAAAGATTGGGCTAAATTTGAAAACAAAAGATTTTCAAATAGTGGCCGGAGGTTCTGCTGCAAATACAATTGCAGGGACTGCCATGCTTGGCATGCCTTCGGCTTTTATAGGTAAAGTTGGAGATGATGAACTGGGGTCTTTTTTTAAATCAGATCAGATAAAAAACGGGATAAATTCCATGCTTTTGAAAGGTAAGACAACTTCTGGCATTTCATTGGTCTTTATCACACCTCCAAATTTTGAGCGAACTTTTGCAGTTTATCCAGGTGCAGCTTTGGAACTTGCTCCTGAGGATCTATCCAAAGAGATGTTTTATGGTTACGATTATTTACACATTGAAGGATATCTGCTTCAAAATCATGCCCTTGTTAGCAGAGCTGTTGAACTGGCAAAGTCCGAAGGGATGATTGTCTCACTTGATATGGCAAGTTATAACATCGTGGAGAGTAATAATATATTTTTGCACGATATCATCAAGGATTATGTAAATATAGTTTTTGCTAATAAAACGGAGGCTGAGACATTTACAGGATGTTCTCCACGAAAGGCTCTCGATATAATAGCTTTGATGTGCGATATTGCAGTGGTCAAAATTGGCAAAGAGGGTTCAATGATCAAAAGCGGGAAAGAATATCATTCTGTCAAGGCAAAACCTGCTGTGACAGTTGATGAAACAGGAGCTGGAGATATGTATGCTGCAGGTTTTTTATTTGCTCACTCCAACAGTCTGCCGCTCAAATATTGTGGCGAGGTTGGCTCTATTGTCGCAGCAGCGGCTGTAGAGGTGATGGGTACTAAAATTGACTTGCCCCGCCTGCAACTTGTAAAAAGGAAAATCAGAGAACTTACAGGTCTGACATTTATTTGAACAGACCATGAAGCAATGCATCTATTCTGTCAATAACGATGCTTAAATCCTCAGGCCTTTCCTCAAATTTGACTTCATCTACATTGATTATCAAAACTTTTCCATCCTTGTACTCTTCGATCCATTTCTCGTAACGTTCATTCAACCCAGACAGATAGTCTATCCTGATACCATTTTCATATTCACGTCCTCTTTTATGAATCTGTGCAACGAGATTGGGAATGGAGGACCTGAGATATATCAATAAGTCAGGTGGTTTTACGAGAGACATTATTAAATTGAAAAGGGAAGTATAGTTTTCAAAATCTCGAGTGCTCATAAGCCCCATGTCATGCAGATTTGTGGCAAATATTCGAGCATCTTCGTAAATAGTTCTGTCTTGAACGACATTGTTACTGCTCTTCTGTATGTCAACAATTCCTTTGAATCTCTCTTTAAGAAAGAAGATTTGTAGATTGAAAGACCACCTTTGCATATCATTGTAGAAATCTGCGAGATAGGGATTTTCGTCAACATCTTCATATTTTGCCTCCCAATTATAATGTTTTGAAAGTAACCTGGTCAGGGTGGTCTTACCGCTGCCAATATTTCCTGCGATAGCTATATGCATTATTGTTTATTTATTATTGGAGAGATAACAATCTCCAAAACAAAATTAAAAAAAATCTTTAGTATTTTTGTATTTATGTTAGATACACTACAGCATCAGGGAAGGAGGAAGAAACTTCTTGACAATCTTGCAAAGAATTTTGATTTTGACACCTCTGTCCTGGAGGCAATGAGCAGAGTGCCAAGGCATCTTTTTATTGAACCTGGTTTGGATCATCTTGCTTATCTTGACAGACCATTGCCTATAGGTGCAGGACAGACTATATCACAACCTTTCACAGTTGCAATGCAGAGTCATTTGCTTAAGGCAGAACGCTTTGACAAAGTGCTTGAAATAGGTACGGGATGCGGATATCAGACGGCAGTTCTTGCAGAGATGGGACTAAGAGTATACAGTATAGAAAGACAAAAATCTCTATATCAATTAGCTCGGAGAAATCTTGAAAAACTTGGGTATCATTCCCCATTGTTGTTTTTGGGTGATGGTTTTGTCGGACTGCCTAAGTTTGCACCTTTTAAAAGGATTCTGCTTGCCTGTGGAGCTCCTGAAGTGCCCTCTGCTCTTATTAACCAGCTGGCAGTAGGGGGAAGAATGGTTATTCCTGTTGGCACTGATGTGCAGAAAATGTTGGTTGTTGAAAGATTGGGGGAGAATGATTTTAAAACAACTGAACATGGGGATTACAAATTTGTTCCTATGTTATCGGGTGTCGAGAAAAAATAAATTAGATTTTATATAATTATAATATGATAAGTACCAAAACTTTTTATTTTAATGATCTCAGGGAGTGTACGTATGTAGTATGGGACGAAACTGGAGAATGCGTCATAATTGATCCTGGCTGTCAGACCGAGACAGAGAGAGAGAGACTGAAGAAGTTTATTGAAAACAACAAACTTAAACCGGTAAAATTGCTAAATACTCATGGTCACTTTGATCATGTAATGGGAAATGCATTTGTGGCAAATACATGGGGAGTGAAAAGTTATATTCACCCTCTCGACAAACCCCAGCTTGAAAGAGCGTATTCATATGGAGAGATGTTTGGTTACAATATAGAACAGCCTCCTGTTGATACAATAGATATAGAGGATGGGGATGAAATTAATTTTGGCAATTCATGTCTAAAAGTTATTACAACACCCGGCCATACGAGAGGAGGCGTCTGTTTCTACACTGAAGAAGATGGGAATAAAATCATTTTCTCAGGAGATTCTCTTTTTGCCGGAAGTATAGGGAGGACAGATCTTCCAGGTGGAGATTATGATGCGCTTATGGATTCTTTACTCAATAAAATAATAATTCTTGGAGGTGATTACAAGGTTCTTCCCGGACATGGCCCGGAAACCACAATAAGTCACGAACTTGCCACTAATCCTTTTTTGAGCTATGAGTATTAAATTATTGTTGATTATACCTCTCGTTGCTTTTTGTACCGGAGGCGAAGTGTATTCTGAGAGAAGCAGTCAAGATATTGAACAACAGATTGTAACCATTCCTGAACTCCCTGATGAAATTTCGTTTGCAGGGGAAGATGTTCCTTTGAAGTATTTTGATGTAAGAGAGTCTCTGCAAAGGGAGATGATAGTGATAACTTATTGGCACTCATCTCTTTTATTGATCTTGCAGAACGATAATCGTTATGTAAAAGAGATCAAGAACATTCTTAAACAGGAAGGTATCCCTGAGGACTTTTATTATCTGTGTATTGCAGAGAGTGGGCTGCAACCGGTTTCTTCATCTGCCGGCGCATGTGGCTACTGGCAGTTTCTATCTTCTACAGCCAAAGAGTATGGACTGATAGTTGACAGTGAGGTTGACGAACGTTACAACATTGAGAAGTCAACGAGAGCAGCTGCGGCATATTTTAGAAAGGCATATGCTGAACTCGGTTCCTGGACTTTAGCTGCTGCCTCATACAATATAGGGCTTTCAAATGTAAAGTACAGAAAAACAATCCAGCATCAGAACAATTATTATGATATGCAATTTCCTGAGGAAACAGGAAGATATCTTTTCAGAGCTCTTGCTTTTAAAACGATAATGAGTGATCCTCAGAAATATGGCTATAAGGTTGAGAAGGAACAGCTTTATCCCGAGCTTCACTATAGTGAAGTAAAAGTAAACACACCCGTTGAAAACTGGTCTGCATTTGCTGCCAGATATAATACAAATTTCAAGTTACTCAAAATGTATAATCAGTGGATTAAGGCCAATTATCTTACCAACAAGGATAGAAAGACTTTTGTAGTGAGAATTCCTAAAGAGGGGACAAGATGAGTGATTCTATTGAGGTTGTTGGGGCAAGAGTTCACAATCTTAAGAACATCAATGTCTCCATTCCACGCAATAAACTTGTGGTTATCTCAGGTTTAAGCGGTAGCGGGAAATCTTCGCTTGCCTTTGACACTATCTGTGCTGAGGGTCAGCGAAGGTATATGGAGACACTCTCTTCTTATGCGAGACAATTTATGGGCGTGATGGAAAGGCCTGATGTGGAGAGCATTGCCGGCTTAAATCCTGTAATAGCTATTGAACAGAAGAGCACTAACCGAAATCCGAGATCAACTGTTGGTACGATTACTGAAATATCGGATTTTCTGAGACTGCTTTATGCCAAAGCTTCTACAGCCTATTCTCCGGTTACAGGTCGTGAGATGGTAAAATATACTGATGAACAGATTATCTCTCTAATTATAAAAAATTATAATGGGGAAAAGACTTTTCTTCTTGCACCTTTGGTAAAAGGCAGAAAAGGACACTACAAAGAACTTTTTGAACAACTCCTTAGAAAAGGGTTCACTCAAGTCAGAGTTGACGGATCAATCCATGAACTTGTCAATTTAAAGCCACTGGACAGATATAAAAACCATTTCATAGAGCTTGTTGTTGACAAACTGATTCCCAAAGAAGAAGATATTGTACGAATAAGGGAATCTGTTTCCACTGCTCTTAACATGGGGAAAGGATCTTTGGCTCTTCTTGAAGCCAATGGGAAAGAGTTAAGATTTTTAAGCAAGCAATTAATGTGTCCTGAGTCAGGCATCTCTTTTCCCGAGCCGGCACCACACACTTTTTCTTTTAATTCTCCTCAGGGGGCATGTCCTCATTGCAAGGGACTAGGAGTGATTGCCAAAGCTGACATTAGCAAGATAATTCCGGATGACCGTAAATCCATTGCTGAGGGAGGGATTGTCCCTTTTGGTTCAATGAGGGAAAACATGCTTTTTGCTCAATTGGAGGGGATAGCAAAAAAATATGGGTTTTCGCTTCATTCTCCCATAAAGGAAATTCCAGAGGAAGCATTAAATACTATATTATATGGATCTGAAGAACTTTTCAGAGTAGCCAGAGGAAATTCCTATACAAATATGATGACCTTTTCTGGAGTAATTTCAAGGATTGAGCAGAATGATTCAGACAGTGATGATACGCTTGAAAGAAAAGAAAGATTTATTGATGAAGAAACATGTCCTGAATGTCACGGAACGAGGCTGAGACCCGAATCGCTCTGTTTTAAGATTGACAATTTGAACATCGCAGAGGTATCTGCAATGGATATAGATTTGTTGAAAGAGTGGACACTTAGCTTGCAAGAAAAACTAAAAGGAAAGGCAGCATTGGTTGCGAAAGATATTTTAAAAGAACTGCAGGCAAGAATTGGTTTTTTGGTGGATGTCGGGCTTGAATACCTCTCTTTGGACAGAGCTGCCAAGTCTTTGAGTGGTGGAGAAAGTCAAAGAATAAGACTGGCAACACAAATAGGGTCAAAACTTGTGAATGTTCTGTACATTCTTGATGAACCAAGTATAGGTCTTCACCAGCGTGACAACATAAAGTTGATTGATTCTCTTAAGAAACTTCGCGACGAGGATAACTCGGTCATAGTTGTAGAGCATGATAAGGAGATGATTTTAAGTGCAGATTATTTGATAGATCTTGGTCCGGGAGCAGGGGAGAAAGGAGGTCGGGTATTATTTGCTGGAGCTCCCGGGGAGATTTTCTCATTCGGTCAGGATCAGATAGTCAAGAGTCAAAGTTTGAGTCTCGAGTATCTTACAGGAATGCGTAAAATAGATATTCCTTCTCAAAGGAGAAAAGGTAATGGTAAGTTTATAGAACTTACAGGAGCTGCAGGTAATAACTTGAAGAGTGTGGATATTAAAATCCCGCTGGGAGCTCTTATCGGTATAAGTGGTGTAAGCGGAAGTGGAAAATCATCATTGATAAATGAAACGCTGATGCCTATATTAAGCAATAGATTAAATCACTCGAGATATACGACGCTTCCATATAAGGAGATACGGGGTATCGAAAATGTGGATAAAGTTATTGAGGTTGATCAGTCGCCTATAGGTAGAACCCCAAGAAGTAATCCTGCAACCTATACAAATCTTTTTTCGGAAATCAGAAGAGTGTTTGCACAAACTCCCGATGCCAAGGCAAGAGGTTTTAAGGCCGGCAACTTCTCTTTTAATGTAAAGGGTGGAAGATGTGAAGAGTGCAAAGGTGCCGGGCTGCAGGTTATCGAAATGAATTTTCTTCCATCTGTTTTTGTTCATTGCAAGGTCTGTAACGGCAAAAGATATCAACCGGATATACTCGCCGTCAAGTATAAGGGGCATTCAATAAATGATGTCTTGGAAATGACCATTTCTGAGGCAGTAGACTTTTTTGCTCATATACCTTCAATCATTTATAAACTTAAAGCCCTGGAAGATGTGGGGCTCGGATATGTTAGGCTTGGTCAACCCGCCACAACATTAAGTGGTGGGGAAAGCCAACGAGTCAAGCTGGCTGCAGAGCTTTCAAAAAAAGCTACAGGTTCATCGATTTATATTCTTGATGAGCCGACTACGGGGCTACATTTTGAAGATGTAAGAGTATTGATGGAAGTCTTGCAGAAAATTGTAGACCAGGGGAATACAGTTATAATTATTGAACACAATCTCGATGTGCTGCGATCGTGTGATTATATATTTGATATGGGACCGGAAGGTGGTAGAAATGGTGGCAAGATCATTGCACAGGGTACTCCAGAGGAGATATCGGCCAATTCAAATTCAGTTACTGGAGCATATCTTAATTTTTAAAAATTGATGTATGATAGAAGTTTATTGTGAGAATCTTAAAAAAAGTGTTCAGTGTGAGCCGGGAACAACTCTGAGTCAGTTGTTGAAGAAAATAAATCTTTCCAACAGGTGGCCGATATTGGCAGCCATAGTTGATAATCAACTCAAGGAGTTGTTATTCCCAATTTATATGCCTCACCGGGTTCAGTTTATTGATTATACACATCGGGATGGACAGCGTTGTTACAGTCGCTCCTTAATTTTTGTGCTTCAGAGAGTTGTTGCCAAACTTTATCCTCAATACTTATTAATTGTTGATTATAATCTTCAAAACGGTATGTATTGTGAATTGAGAGAATTGGAGCCTGAAGAAGACGGTACGCCCAAAGTTGTCACTTTGAGTGAAGAGGAGATAGATCTGATAGGTGAAGAGATGTTAAAATTGATTAAAGCAGATCTCCCTTTTACAAGACAAAAGATCCACACTGAAGATGCGGTTAAGATTTTTAGACAACATCATCAGATGGAAAAAGCCGTTTTACATGAGTTGAAAGGAAGGTTTTTTACAACCCTTTATTATCTTGATGGTTATGCTGATCACTTTTATGGCCCTTTGACTGAGAGCACGGGAGTATTAAGGACATTTATCCTCGAATCTTTTAGTAGAGGATTTTTACTGAATATTCCACCGATTACCTCTCCTTATCAAATTCATAAAACCCCATATCAATACAAACTTTTTGATGTTTTTAAGGAACATTCACAATGGTGTTCAATTTTGGGTGTAAAAGGAGTTGGTACTTTGAACAATACCATTCTGGCAAATAAATCCAGAGATATGATTCAAATTGCAGAGGGGCTTCATGAACGAAAATATGCTGATATTGCAGATAAAATTTATGAAAGAAGAGGAGATGTAAGACTAGTGTTGATAGCAGGTCCCTCTAGTAGTGGCAAGACTACTACTTCCAAAAGAGTAGCTCTTCAATGTAAAGTTTTGGGAATGAATCCTATAATTTTAGAGATGGATAACTATTTTGTTGATAGAGAGAGAACTCCGAGAGATGAAGAAGGAAATTACGACTTTGAAAGTTTTAAAGCTTTAGATGTGGAATTTCTTAGTTTACAGATGAATCAACTTTTTGAGGGGAAGACCGTTCTATTACCGAAGTTCAACTTTACTGAAGGGAAAAGGATTTTCAACGGGAACACTTTGAAAATGGGTGAGAATGATATTCTCATTATGGAGGGAATTCATGCACTTAATCCTGATCTTACCAAAGATATGCCGTCAAATAAGTACTATAAGATCTATGCCTCTGCTTTAACATCTCTTTCACTGGATGAAAACAATAACATCTCTACCTCAGATAACCGTTTGTTAAGAAGGATTGTAAGAGATGCCAATTTTAGAGGAGTTTCTCCAGAAGATACTATTCTCAGATGGCCAAGCGTGAGGCGTGGAGAGATAGAAAATATATTTCCTTTTCAGGAAAATGCAGACGTAATGTTTAACTCTGCTTTGATTTACGAACTTCCGGTTTTAAAGTACTATGTTGAACCTGCACTCAGGAGAATACATCCCAATTCACCTGCATCAGTAGAGAGTATCAGACTTCTTAAGTTTCTTTCTTATATCCAGGAGATGCAACCGTCGGAGATAGCATTTATACCTCCAACTTCTGTGATAAGAGAATTTATAGGGGGCAGTAGCTTTATTTATTGATTGTTATCTAAGCCACTCTTCCGGGTCTTGTTTTGAAGTACCTTTCCAAAGCTGAAAATGTATCACGGATTCGTCATCGGAAATGGCGAGTTTCCCAAGAGTTTCACCTGTCTTAACTTTTTGTCCACTCTTTACGTAAACCGCATCAAGTTTTGTGTAAAAAGTGAAATAGTCTCCATGCTGTACAAGTATGCATTGGTTATATCCGGGCATCATCAATACCTGTTTGACCACTCCGTCGAAAACACACGAAACGTCAGCTCCGGCATCGGTAGAGATATTAACCCCATTGTTAAAAGGCATTTTGACATTTTTAAAGACAGGATGATTATGCTGTCCAAACTGTTCAATAATAGCGCCTTTCTTAACAGGCCATGGGAGTTTCCCTTTATTTTTACCAAACTCTTCAGAGAGCGCTATATCTACAGCAGAAGCCTTGTAGTCCGGACGCTCTTTTTCCTTGGCAGCATCAGAAAGAATCCTTTCTATCTCCCGATTCAACTTTTCAACCTCTTTTCTCTTTACATTAAGTTGTTGGATCACTTCTTTCTCTTTTCTTGAGAGTTGCGATATAACTTGCTTTGCGTTATTTTCATCGTATGTAAGTCTTTTAACTTCAAGTTCTTTTTTGGCCTGGTTGGACAAAGAAGAATTTTTTATTTTTGCAAGTTGAAATCTCTCTTCTGCAATTTGAAGACTATGAGCCCTAATCTCATCAGCCATCTCTTTAAGAGTCTCATTATAATTTCTCAGATATATCCACCTTTTATAACCCTGCTCGAAGTTTTTACTTGCCAGGATGTACATGATCCAGAGTCTTTGATCTCTGTTTTTATATGCATTGTATATCATCTCTGAATAACTTTGCTTGAGAGATTCGAGATTTTTGTCAAGCTCTGCTATTTGCTGTTCCTTAATAGCTACTTCTGAATCGATGGTTTTTATCTCATTTTCGATCTCTTTTAACAGTTTTTTTCGGTTTGCAATCTTCCGCTGTATGTAAGCAAGTTCTTTTGTGTTTGACTGTTTTTTTGATTTTGTGGCTTCAAGTTGCTTGTCAAGATAAGCAATCTCCTCCTCAATTTTCTGTTTTCTTGCAGTTTGCTCACTGACATTCTGAGCATTCAGAATGGATGCAAGTAATAATATCATGAGAAGTACAGTTAGCCTTCTCATTTTTTCTGACCCTCTTTAATACGTGATACTTTTTCAGAAATTCCGAGGGAGGGGTCTAGTTTATCAGCTTGTTCCCAGTATCTAAAGGCAAGATCCTGTTCGTTGAGATTGTAAAGTATCTCTGCATAATGATCGAGAATTGCAGCACTTTCGTTGCCGCCGTAAATAAGTGCATGTTTAATGATGGCTTTTGCTTCCAGATCTTTGCCCATAAGATGCAGTATCCATGCAAATGTGTCCAGATATGTTGGATTGTCAGGTTCTGAATCTATGGTTTTTTTGCTCATCTCATAGGCCAATTTGAGCTTTCTCTTTTCAAGACTGAGATAGTATGCGTAATTGTTTAGTACGGGATTGTAATTGGGAGCTATACGCAAAGTTTTTCTGTAATATTTATATGCTTCTTTACGGTTTCCTGCCTGATAACTCAAGTCCCCCAGTACTGAAAGCGCTCTTACTTCCATGCTGCTGTCTCGTTTGGCAAGGTTAAGGACATTTTTATAGACAGCTATAGCTTCAGGAATCATATCTTTTCTCACATAGGCCAAGCCTTTTATTTCCAACAGAGAAGGATCACGAGAAAATAGTTGGGGGTACTGAGCAACATGTTCAATTATTTTATCCCATTCTTCCATATAATATAGAAGAGAGAGATATTCGCGGTGTGCAATTCTCGATTCTCCATAATATTTCAGATTGTCTTTAAGAACATTTACAGCCTGTTCGCCCCTGCCTGTAAGTGCAAGATAACGTGAATAAAGATAGGCTATACTACTGTCGCCCGGATGAGCGATGTAGGCATTTTCTACAAGCGTGTCTATCTGAGGAAAGAATAATTCGACAAATTTCTGATTGGATAATATCTGAGAGAGGTAATCTACCTTTAATTCGGGCATAACTATCGGATTTGCCATAAGTGGAATCATACTTCTAAAGTAAGGGCTAAAATTATTCTTTATTCTGTTTATCTCGGCTTGGCCAAATATTGCAGGAACATATGAAGGATCCATAGAAAGTGCTTTAGCATAATATTCCATAGCAAGTGAATCTTGTTTCAGTGATGAATAGTAATCACCTAAAACAGTTGAAGTTCTAGGCGTGCCATTATCTTTGTCATATTCAGTAAGATATTTTATGGCTTCATCGCGTTTGTTCTGAAATATGTATAAATTATATCTTGTCAGACATGAAATTTCACTTTTCCCGGCATATTTCTCAATATCTTCCAGTACTTTAAGGGCATTTTCGTGATCTTTGCGATTGATGTAGATATCAACAAGTCCATCATAAAGTTCTATCTGTTGAGGATATTTTTTTCTAAGAGTTTCGTAAACGTCTATAGCCTTATCAATCTGATTGTTTGCCATGTAGAAAGATGCGATTTGTGAGCTGTACCAGGTATTTGTCGGGTCGAGTTTTAATGCTTTCTCCATCATCGCAACTGCGCTGTCAGGTCTGTTTCTATATTGATATAAATTGCTTAAATAATAATAAACAGCATCGTTATGGGTACCTTTGCGTGCTAATGAAGAGAATATTGCAAAGGCTTTATCCGGGTTTCCCAAATTATATTCTCTTAATCCGTCCATATAGAGCATCTCCTCATTCTCGGTTTTCTGCTGGGCATTAAGGTGCGTCACCAGAGAGAATAGTGAAAAAAGACATATGGAAAGAATCCTTGCAATATGTCTCAAATTTAAAACATTGTTCATTTTATAATGCATGATAACTCACTTATGCAAAGATAGTGTTTTATAAATTTTTATTTGCTGTGCAGCGAATTATTACTATTTTGCATCTAATAAAAACAAGTGAATGGAGGCCAATTCGCGGCATTTTACAGATGATAGGGAGTTGCTTGAAGGTTGCCTGAAGCAGGACAGAATAGCACAAAAGACTCTATATGAGAAGTATGCACCACGAATGCTCTCTCTTTGTACTCGCTATATTGGGAATAAGGAGCGAGCATGGGATGTCCTCCAGGATGGTTTTATTACGGTGTTTGAAAAGATTGGCAGCTATAATGGAACAGGCTCGTTTGAGGGATGGATGAGGCGGATTTTTGTAAATACGGCGTTAATGTCACTCAGAAAGTCCGATGTACTTAAGTTTTCTGAAGAGCTTGCTACAGTTGAAAGAGAGGTTGTTACTGAGCAAACGGCTCTGGATGGGATTTCCTCTAAAGAGTTGCTCAGATTGATAGCTTCAATGCCTGAAGGATTCAGGGTTGTCTTCAATATGTATGTTATTGAAGGTTACTCCCATCAGGAAATTGCACAGATAATTCATATTTCTGAAGGCAGTTCAAGGTCACAGTTGAGTAGGGCAAGGATCTGGCTACAGAACAGGTTGAAGGAGAAATTTTAAATATGCAGAATATTGATTTTGATAAGAGAATCAGAGAAATGATGGAGACTCATGAAGAGACTCCACCGTTTGATGGTTGGGAGAGGATCAATTCTGCTCTGGAGAGAAAAAGAGCAAAAATAATCCACTTCAGGAGAGGTATATACATCGCCTCTGCTGTAGCTGCATCTTTATTGCTTTTGCTTGTTATAAACAGAAATGCTCCTCAGAAACCCGGAGATATCATAAAGCCTCAGCTATTTTCAGAGAGAGGGAGAGGCAGTGCTCAGGCAAGCAATAAAGCGCAAACCGAACAAGTTTCAAAAAATATTGCATGTGTTCAAATTTCTAAAAGTATTGAAAGAACGCTGTCCGCTACATCAGAAGCAAATGCGCCAGGTGAAAAATCTGTGGTACCAGATGAAAAATCCGTAGCATTAGATGAAAAATCCGTAGTCACTGATGAAAAATCTGTGGAGACCAGGGACAAATCAATTGCAAATAATTCAACTAAACCGGTAAAGCCATATAATTTTGACGAATGGCTGAACAGTGAGGATGAAAAAAAGAGTTTTAGAAAGTGGCTAAGCGACAGAAAATATAAATATGCACTTTCAACAAACATCTCATCTTCATACTATAAAAAGTCCATTAATCTGGTTTCTGTTTCTCTGGGCTACCAGAACGACTTTGTTCCTTCCAGCCTTCAGGAACTGGTAAGAAGTCACTATGTTTCAGACATACGTTATGCAATGCCGGTATCTTTTGGGATACAATTCCAGACAGATATCGACAAAAAATTTTCTTTTGGTTCAGGTCTTGTATATACCCTTTTATCTTCCAATTACCAGGAAATTTCTGAAACTTACAGCAGAGATGTTAATCAGTCTTTACATTATATTGGGCTTCCCGTTAACGGCTATTACAATTTGTTTGAAAACAGGTCTGTAAAACTGTATCTGGTTGCGGGAGTTATGTTAGAAAAGGGAATAGCTGCCAGTTACAAGGAAAGTACAGATGGAGTCAAAAAATATCATACCGAGTCCATCTCAGGTATGCAATTTTCTGCAGGCGGAGGAGTTGGTATAGAATGGAAGATTGCCAAGGATCTTGGGATTTATTTCGATCCATCCATGTCCTACTTTTTTAAGGGGAAACAGCCATCAAGTATCAGAACGGCTCAACCTTTGCAGTACAAATTCGAGATGGGTATGAGATTTGAAATTTGATGACATCTATAGCTATTGTCATACTTAACTGGAACGGAAGACATTATTTGGAGCGTTTTCTGCCGATAGTTGAAGAACGTTCAAACAGGCAAGATACTGTCATTGTTGTGGCCGATAATGGTTCTACAGACTTATCTGTCGATTATCTTAAACAACATCATCCCAATGTCAGATTAATAGAGTTCGACCGAAACTGGGGATTCACAGGTGGTTATAACAGAGCTTTGGAGCAAGTAGATGCAGAGTATTTTGTTCTTTTGAATTCAGATGTGGAAGTTACTGAAGGATGGCTGGATCCTCTTGTGGCCCATTTTCAGAATCATTCTAATACTGGAATATGTATGCCCAAAATTCTATCTGCCTACAATCATCAGATGTTTGAATATGCTGGTGCAAGTGGAGGATTTATTGATTTTTTCGGCTATCCTTTTTGCAGAGGGAGAATATTGACAAATATTGAAGAAGATAGAGGGCAGTATAATGACAGCATTGAAATATTCTGGGCGTCAGGCGCTGCTATGATGATTAGTTCCTCTCTTTATCGTCAATTGGGTGGTTTTGACGAACATTTTTTTGCACACATGGAAGAGATAGACCTTTGCTGGCGAGCAAAGCTAACTGGTAATCATGTCTGGGTTGTTCCTCAATCAGTTGTCTATCATGTGGGGGGCGGAACCTTGCCTAACAATTCACCTCAGAAACTCTATTTTAACTTCAGGAACAATCTAATGATGCTTTATAAAAATCTTCCTTCAAACTGTCTGGTTCCTGTTCTTCTTACGAGAATGATGTTTGACGGAGGCTCAGCTATCGTATATCTCTTACAGCTCAAATTTAGCTACTTAAGATCGGTGCTCAAGGCACATAGAGATTTCTGGAGATCTCTCCTTTCTTTACAGAGAAGCAGCATATCAGTTGAAGGCAACAAGAGAGGCAAAGTGAGAATTAGCGGAGTTTACAGAGGAAGTATCGTGGTTAGATTTTTTCTCTCTTTCAAAAAACTTACATATTTCAAAATTGGTGCTGATATAACCTGATTATTCTTTTCTCATAAGACATCTATAACCTTTTCAACGGCTATTCCCCGAGAACCTTTAATGAGGACAGTATATCCGTTTAAAGGGTTTAAAAGCAGATAATCCCTTAGTTCGGAGGAAGTTAAGAAAGTTTTTGATTTTAAAGACAAGTCTGTAAAATATGGCAGTGCCGTTGCAAATTCATTGCCTACAAAAAACAGCTTTTCTACATTCATGTCACTTGTTATTTTAAGAACTTCCCGGTGCTCTTTTTGTGACTCCTCACCAAGTTCCAGCATATCACCCAAAATAAGCGCAGTACGATCTGCATTCAATTCTCTAAAACTGCTCAGTGCAGCCTTCATGCTTGTAGGATTAGCGTTATAGGCATCTACTATCAGCATGTTGTATTTACCTTCAGTTAATTGAGAACGGTTGTTTGTGGGGAGATAATTTTTAATTGCCTCGACAGAGGCATCTGTATCTGTACCAAAATGTTTTCCAACAGCAAGAGCTGCCATTACATTATCGGCATTATAACTTCCAATGAGATGTGTTTCTACAATTTTCCCGTTTTTAAATTTAATTTTGAGGAATGGATTGTCAATTGTGACAGGAAATATCTCGGCATTGTCGAATCTCAAGCCATAGGGAAAGCAACTTACAGGCTCTCTCTCTTTGACCATGGCATAGATGTCGGGATTGTCGGCATTAAAAAAGATAACTCCTCCATGTTTCTTCAGGAAGTCATAAAGTTCACCCTTAGTTTTCTTCACACCTTCTAATGAGCCAAATCCCTGAAGGTGTGCTTTTCCTACACTTGTTACTATTCCATAGTTGGGTTCACATATTTCAACTAAAGAAGCGATTTCCCCCGGGGCACTTGCACCCATTTCCACAACTCCGATTTGAATACTTTCATCCATTTGAAGAAGAGTCAGAGGTACACCAATATGGTTATTGAGATTGCCTTTTGTGAAGGCAGTTTTGTATTTAGTGGAGAGCACACTGCTCACAAGTTCCTTGGTGGTGGTTTTCCCATTAGTCCCGGTGATTCCTATAATGGGGATGTCAAGAGCTTTGCGGTGAAAATGAGCAAGCTCCTGCAATTTTCTCAACACGTCGTCAACTACTATTATTCTGTCATGTGATGGAACAGTTTTGTCATCAACTATTGAATAAAGAGCACCTTTTTCTAAAGCCTTATGGGCAAATTTATTGCCATCAAAATTATCTCCTTTGAGAGCAAAGAAAAGTTCACCCTCTTTCAAGACTCTACTGTCTGTACACACCCCAGTACTTTTCCTGAAGATTTGATAGATCTGTTCTAAGTCCATTTTTATCTTTCTCTAATTTTTTCCCGTAGATCCAAATCCTCCATTACCACGGTCTGATTTCTCAAGTTCATCAACAGTTTTCCATTCAATTCTTTCAAATTGTGATATGACCATCTGTGCTATTCTTTCTCCAGGGTTGAGTATAAAAGGCTCATCTGAGAGATTGACAAGGATTATCTTTATCTCTCCTCTATAGTCGGAGTCAATTGTCCCCGGGCTGTTAACAATGCCTATACCGTGTTTGGCTGCCAATCCGCTTCTTGGTCTTATTTGCGCTTCGTAGCCGTTAGGTAATTCTATGAATATACCGGTAGGTATAATTGCCCGTTTTAAAGGCTCTATAGCCAAGCTCTCTTCTATATTTGCCCTTAGATCCATGCCTGCAGAGTGTTCTGTAGCATAAGAAGGCAGATCAAACGGAGAGTGATTTATAATTTTAACTTCCATACAGATATCTTTTCGAATTTTAAATAGTAAAGTATGTACATCACAATTAAAATAGTGTGAATAGTGTATTTTAGAATTAACGGCAAAGGTGGGATAAATATTGTTAAACCATATATTGCAAGTCCGACAGCAACAAAACTCATAACTCTGCCCCATTTATAAGGAATGGGATAATATCTGTTTCCAAGCATTATACTTATTAACATCATTACTAAGTAGCTTACAAGATGTCCCCATGCTGCAGCATGGTAGGAATATAGGGGCATAAATATAATGTTTATCAGAAGGGTTACCAGTAGACCTGCGGCAGTAATAAGAATGCCATAATTTGTTTTTCCTGAAAGTTTATACCACATAGAAACATTAAAATTCATTCCAAGAATAACATAAGCCATAAGCATTATGGGGACAATATCAACTCCTTGACGGAAATTTTTGCCTATGATTAGTCCAATCACATCCATATATAGTGTAAGTCCGAGAAATATAAGCATCGAGAAAGCAGTGAAGTGCTCCATGACATTTGCATATTGCTTCTTTTTAACCTCTTCAGATTCATCTTTTGAGAAAAAGAAAGGTTCTGCCGCAAACCGGAACATCTGGACGAAAAGCATCATAATTGTAGCCAACTTTGCTCCTGCCTGGAATATCCCAAGTTCAGACGACCATTCCAGCCCTTTTGGGGAGAGCATTCTGAACAAAGGTCTGTCAATGAAGTCGTTTAAAATTCCAGGGAGTCCTGCAATCATTAGAGGAAGAGAATAAAGCATCATCTCTTTCCAAAGAGGAACATTGAATTTGATTCTGATTTTCAAAATATCAGGCAACATTATGACAAGCAGAATAATACAACTCAGAAAAATTGCAAAGATAATGTAAGAGAAATCAGGGGTAGGAGAGATAAAATTTAACAGGAAACTTCCGGGATGTTTTGACAGATAGCCTGGGACAGCAAAAAACAGTATAAGGTTAAAAGCGGTTTCTGATAGAATTTTGATAGTCTTGATTATTGCGAATTTAAATGCTTTGTGCAAAAAACGCAGTTTTGCAAAGAGAATAGCGGTAAAATTATCAATTGCAAGGATTGCTCCAACATAGATAATAATATTTTCAAATCCATTGTATCCCATCAGGCGGGAGATGGAACCGGAGCCAATTGTCAAACCTGCAAGAACCAGCAGAGACAGAGAGCCCACTGTAAGTAGAGCATTGGAGAACACCTCATCAGGTTTATTATGCTTGTTTGCATATCTGAAGCATCCAGTTTCAAGCCCAAGAGTAAGAATAACCTGCAGCATAGCTATATATGCCAACACTTCAGTAGCAAGTCCGTATTGTGAAGTAGAAAGTACTCTGGTATAAATAGGGACAAAGACAAAGTTGATAAATCTGGCAAGGATAGAACTTAGTCCATATATAACAGTTTCACCGGCAAGCCGTCTAAGAGGATTTTTACTCATTACTAATAAGCAAGTGCTTTAGGTTTATATATTAGAAATCCTATATTAAGCTGTGGAAACCATTTAATGTCGGATTTTTCATAATATGTGGCTGATAGTGTTACAGGTCCTATTGGTGATTGCCATACTCCTGCAATTTCTCCTAAGAACTTTCCTTTTGGAAAAGGCTCTGAAAATTTGGTAGTACCATCGGAAGTTTGGAGAATATATTTGTATGGCTGGAAATATGCTCCTGTTAAATAGAGCGAAAGACTTTTAGTAATTTTGTAGATTGGCATCAAGGCAGCGCCTGCAAAAGATTGAGCACGGTATTCGCTTAGAAATAGAGTTTTACTGTGAGGTGTCGGTTGAAATGCAGGAAGATATAGTAGAGACGATGTTCTATCTCCAAGTGCAGTCCTGTTGGACACGGTAACATCAGCAATCCATCCGAGAGTAAATTTTTTACTTAATGGGATATAAGATTCAAAGTACGCCCTTATACTCATAGAGTTATGCATTTTTTTTGATATCGGTTGAGCATCAATAATGGTACTCCCTGGTCGGTAATCTTCTCTAAGATGTGTATATCTGAGAGAAATCTTATAGATGCTTCCATTTGTGGGATACAGTCTATAATTTGTTGTGTTTTTTTCTAAGTAAAAGGATGGAGAAAGGTATTTCAGCTCAGTCTTGTCCGGTATATCGTAATATGTAAAGTTATCTACATGATAATATTCATAATCATTTTCACCTGCTGTAAATGTCAGCTTTGCCAAAAGATTTTCATAGAGACTCACAGGAGTTGCAATGCTTGCGGTAACGAAAGTTTCGCCTTCTTGAGCATTACTTGAAGGAACTCTGTGGGAGAAGAAATTAGTCTGATTCGCTCCAAAATAGTCGAAACGGTGTGATACAAACTGTAATTCATAAAAAGCAAATGGTCTTACAGAAAAATCCTGTCTGAAGTAACCATTAAATCCGGCATAAAATCTTCCAAAATTAACATCTGCTGCTACTCTCCACGGCATTCCCGTGAATTTTCGGTACTCAATTCCAAGATAACCCTGGTTGAGAGATGAAGATGAAATATTGCCTCCAACAGCTATTTTTATTGGAGGAGCTTCGGATACCTGAAGGTTGACATTAAAGACGGAATCTTTGCTGAGTTTGGCTGTAGGAAAGAATTTCTTTACGTTTCCACTTGCAATTATTCTGTAGTATCCTCTTTTGAGTTGCTCAAAATCAAAGTACCTTGTTCTGTTTTCTCTGAATGTTTTGTCGATGAAATCTTGGGCGTTGTATCTCAGAGAGTCTTTAATTATAACTTTTTCAAATATCAGAGGGACACATCTGGTTCTGAAATCAAGGCGTTTCTGCAGCAGTTCTTCTTCACTCCTTCTTCTTTGGACATTTTCTTTAATTTCAGGCATTAATTTCATCATATTGAAATAACCGGCCTGGACAAGCTGATCTATTTTGTCAAAATCGAGGAGATTTACGTCTTCAAATTTCAAATCAAGTAATATGCCCTTATCTTCAGGAATATTATAGTTTGTTTCGACTGTAAGCATTGATTCCAATTGCGAAAGCACATCGTCGGGTTTGGGAACACTGGCAAACTGAGAAGCACATTTAATACCAATTAAATAATCCGGATTAAAATCCTTAACCATTACATCCCAAGGAAAATTATTATAAAGTCCACCATCAAAATAGAGCACAGAATCGATCATAATTGGCTGAAAAACTAGTGGGAAAGTCATAGATGCCCTGACTGCCGAGCCTAAGTCACCTTTGCTGAATGCCACAGGGGACTTACGAGAAACATCTGCACCTACACATCGGTAAGGAACCATTAGGTTGTCAAAATTGTATTTTGCAGCAGCAGCAGGAGAGGCAAATATTTGCATTACAGCCAGGTCCATCGGATAGGGAGCTATAATACTCGAAGGGAAGTTAATAGAAAGTTTTTTCCCCTCACTGTTAATACTGGCAGAAAGTTTTACCATTTCAGGAGTAGGATCTCTTCTATATATGTAAGAAGCAAACATTGGCTCCTGTTCTCCGTTATACCAGGATTCAAATTCTTTGGACTTAAACAGTTTGATCATTTCATCTGGTGTAAGCCCTATTGAATATAGAGCTCCAACTATCGCCCCCATTGATGTTCCTGCTACATAATCTATAGGGATGCCGTTATCCTCTAAAGCTTTGATTGCACCAACATGAGAAAGTCCCTTAGCACCACCACCACTTAATACCAATCCCACACTCTGAGCAGAAGCAGCGATAGCTGATACTGACAGAAGTATTATTATTACAATTTTTTTAATTTGCATAATCTTACCTTTTAAGGTATTTTTGTAGAGAAATACAAAGGTATAAAAAATCGTACAATAATTTAGATAAAATTATGAAGACAAACATTTTCAATACACTGATAATTATTTCGTTAGTACTTTTTTCATGCAAAGGTAACAAGGGTACCCAGCAACAGGAAAATAAATTAGAAACAAAAGACACAGTAAAAATGACTGCAGCGCTTGCATTTGATCCCTCAACTTTAGGGGAAGAACCTGTTTTTGACATTAATACTACATTAGGGACAATCAGAGTCAAACTTTACAAAGAGACACCTAAGCATAGAGACAATTTTGTAAAACTTGCTTCCGAACGTTTCTATGACGATGTTCTGTTTCACAGAGTTATTAATGGTTTTATGATTCAAGCTGGTGACCCGTTGACAAAAGATACTCTTAATGCCGATAAATTTGGTACAGGAGGGCCAGGCTATACAATTCCGGCAGAGTTCAATCCTAAGTTTAAACATAAAAAGGGAGCATTGGCAGCTGCTCGAAGGGGAGACGCGAGCAATCCCGAGAAGGAATCTTCAGGTTCTCAGTTCTATATCGTTCAGGATCCAAAGGCGTGCAGCCAACTTGATGGACAATATACAATCTTTGGTGAAACACTTAGTGGTTTGGATGTTATTGATAAAATTGCAGCAACTCCCACAGACAAAAGAGACAGGCCTCTTACTGACATTAAAATATTGAGCATTGTGCCGGTTATAGAAAACAAACCAGCTGCCAAATAATTACATATCTTTCTCTGTCATCAGTTCTTTCATTCTTTTTGCCATTTTGGAGGCGAAGACAAAATCGTTTAATTTTTCGTTGTCGGATGAAAGTATATTATTTTTGTCACCTTCCCAGACAAGTTCTCCTTTATGGATAAATCCAACCTGATCGCCTATTTCCATTACCGAGTTCATGTCATGTGTATTGACAATTGTTGTTATGTTGTATTCTTTGGTTATCTCATATATAAGCTGATCGATTAAAATGGCAGTTGTCGGATCAAGACCTGAATTGGGTTCATCGCAAAACAGATATTTAGGATTAAGAGCTATGGCTCTTGCTATTCCCACCCTTTTTTGCATACCTCCACTTATCTCACTTGGGTAGAGATGGTTGACATTTATAAGATTAACTCTATTTAGACAGAAATTGACTCTTTCAAGTTTTTCTTCACTACTCCAATGAGTAAAGAAATTCATTGGAAACATCACATTCTCCTCGACTGTTGCAAAATCGAACAGAGCACCGCCCTGAAACAACATCCCTATCTCTTTTCTAATTTCTCTCTTATCATTAAAGTCGAGTCTGTTATATATAGTATCTCCGAACCAAACCTCTCCTTCATCAGGTTCATAAAGTCCGACAATTGATTTTAACAATACGGTTTTACCTGAACCGCTGGCACCAATGATAAGGGAACAGTTTCCCGGTTCAAAGCTGATTGAAACATTTTTGAGAACCTGCGTGTCACCAAATTTTTTACAAAGGTTTACTGTACGAATCATCTGTATATGTATCAGTTTAACATTAATTGTGTCACCACAAGATTAGCAATAAGTATAGACACGCTGCTGACGACTATTGCTTTAGTGCTCGATTTCCCTACGCCGAGAGAGCCTCCGGAGGCATAATAACCGTAAAAGGCGGATACACTGGTTATGATAAAACTAAAGAGAGCCATTTTAATCATACTGTAGAAAATATAATATCCTCTGAAAGCAAACTGCAGTCCGGTTGTATAATCGCTGAATGTGACAACTCCTGTAAAAATTACAATAATCCCTCCTCCTATAAGTCCCAGCATAAAACTCATGAGCATCAACAAAGGGTTTAGAAGAGTTGTAGCAACAAGTTTTGGAAGGATAAGATAATTTGCAGAGTTAATACCCATCATTTCCATGGCGTCAATTTGTTCAGTTATTCTCATGCTTCCAATTTCCGAAGAGATGTTGGATCCTACCTTGCCTGCAAGAATCAGGGCAATCATTGTGGAGCAGAATTCCAAAACAAGGCTCTCGCGCGTCATATATCCAACGTACATCTTTGGAATAAAGGGGTTTTCAATATTATATGCTGTTTGGATGACAATTACACCACCAATAAAAAGAGAGATTACGGCAACTATAGGAATTGAATCAAGAACTAGTCTTTCGGCATCAACAAAAAACTGTTTCCAAAATATCTTAGCTTTTTCAGGCCTGCTGAAAACCATTTTCATTAGTAGGAGATATCTGCCTATCAGTTCAAGGGCAACTTTCATTATTTCAATTTTATTGGCTCTTAAACTACAAAAATACTCTTTTTTGACTATATTCGTGCCCGATTTTAACTGTGAAGAGGTTGAATTTTACATACAATTTAGTTTTAGAGATATTTTATGCAGCCATGGCGCTGCTGGGCAAGGTAAACCACAAGGCTTACCTCTTTACTTCCGGAAGGAAAGGTCTGATAAAAAAAATCAGTGCAGAGATTAATCACTCGGCTGATATCATATGGGTTCATTGTGCTTCTGTAGGAGAATTTGAACAGGGAAGACCTTTAATTGAGCAATATAGAAAGGAACATTCTGATAAGAAGATTTTAATTACTTTTTTTTCACCATCCGGTTATGAATTAAGAAAGAATTACAGTCAGGCAGATTGGGTTTATTATTTACCCATAGATACCAAAAGAAATGCAGTTGCTTTTTTAGATGCTGTCAAACCTTCAATGGCACTTTTTATCAAGTATGAATATTGGTATAATTATCTTCAGGAACTTAAGAGAAGGAACATCCCCACATATGTTGTATCTGCCATTTTTATTCCGGGACAGCGTTTCTTTAAGTGGTATGGTGTAATATTCAGGAAGATGCTTAAATGCTTCTCGCATATTTTTGTTCAAGATGAAAGATCAAAGACGTTACTAAAGGGAATTGGAATCGAAAATGTTACAGTCAGTGGTGATACTCGTTTTGACAGGGTTAAGGCAATTGTTCAGTCGGGCAGCACTATTCCTCTTATCGAATTTTTTAAAGGAGATTCTCTTTGTTGGGTAGCAGGTAGTACTTGGCCTGCTGATGAGAAACTGATAGCTTTGGTTATGGCTGATTTGCCGTCGCATAAACTTATTATTGCGCCACATGAGGTTGATGAAAAGCACATTGCAGCTTTAGTTAACATGCTTGCAGGACGCCAAGTTGTCAGATATTCTGAAGTAATTGGTAAAGAGAATGATTTAAAAACAAAACTGTTATTACAGGAAGCAGAGGTAATGATCATTGACACTGTTGGAATACTCTCTTCGGTATATCGTTATGGCTGGTTTGCATATATTGGTGGAGGCTTTGGGGCGGGAATTCACAACATACTTGAGGCTGCAACTTACGGGTTACCTGTAATATTCGGTCCGAAATATACTCGTTTCAAGGAGGCTGTAGATCTTGTCAGTTTGGGAGGAGCAAAAAGCATTACCGGATCCGGGGAACTTTATTCATTGTGCAGGCTCTATCTCGAAGATCCGGTAATACGTAATACAAATGGTCGGATTTGTCTAGATTACATTGGCAGAAATGTAGGTGCTACAAGAAAGGTACTGGATGGGATTTATAACTTAAATCCCAATTAAGTTATAAATCGACTCGGATGCCGATATTGCCATTTATCCCAAACCCCCAATAGCCTCTGAATGAGGTCATCGTATGATCTGCTCCGTCTTTCCCTCTCTCTATGTATTTTTTGTCAAGGAGATTGTAGATATTAAGAAATAGAGTATAGTTTGAATTTCTCCCTGCATTTTTAATACTTCTTTTCCAGCTGGTACTGAGGTTTACTAAGTTGTAGTCTGGTAATTTGAGTGAATAGGTTCTGTCGTCAGGATTAGTTCTGTCAGTAGGTTCAAAATCCGCGTATAAACGACCATTGTACATCCAGTCAACATCTATTTCGATACCGTTTCTAAATTTGAAACTGGAGATAATACCGCCTTGGGTTTGTGGGGCATCTCCTACAGGAAGTCCGTCACTATAAACATTTATTTCGTCTATTTTAAGTCCTGAGTATTGGTCATAAATATTAGCCTTAACATCATTTTTCCAATTCCAATGTCCAACTGAAAGATTACCTTCGAAAGAGAGCCATCTATATGGGGCAAATGTGACAGTCAGTTCCGTTCCATAGTGCAACGCATCAAGCCCCTGGATCATGAAGGAGACGTCGTTGTTATCCTGTTGAGTATACGGATTTGATACAATAGTCTTATTTTTCCAATATGCCCAATAGCCAGTCAGTTCCAGAGAGCCTCTCTGATATATATACCTGTATCCTGATTCGGAAAGGAAGTTTCTTTCATTTTTCACACCGGATGTTATCTCATTAGTGCCTTGGGCAAAGAAAACACTGGAGTAGGGTATTCTGCTGTAGGCAGCCGCGTTGAGGTAAATGGAACTTTTCTTGTTAAGTTTATAATTTGCTCCGCCTTTTGCACTGAATCCTGTTACTGTTACAAGATTACTCTTGCTTCCTGTTGCAAGACTGGAGGGGTCATCAACATAATTGTATGTATCCCACCTTCTATAGCTGTTCCACATATAAGATATTCCTCCCCTTATATTCCACTTATCGCTATTATATATTCCTGAAATATAGATTGTTGCATTGTTGGTGACTTTGCCGTTTCTTGTTCTGATATAATCACCGACATGTTTGATCGGATTGCGTCCTGCTACACCTGCCATTGAATTGGGAGCATAGTCTTCATACCAGTATTCTCCTCCAAGAAGATCTATTATCTTCTCCTTTTCCCATGTAGAATAGTAAAGATAATGAATCCCGCCTTCAATCTTAAGCTTATCGTTGATAGAATAGGAAGTATTGTTTCTCATACCGGCATGAGTGTGTCCTGCCAGATAATTACTGAGAATATTTATAGAAGAGCCGGAAGCTCCTGTCCCTGTTACAGCATTGTTGTCTGCAATCACTGAATCCCAGTCTATATGCCCGTCCTTCTGATAGGAAATTATTCTTTTGCCTTTGCTCTCAGACCATCTTCCTCCACCATCTCCAAATGTAAAGTATAATGTATTAGTCATCTCTATTTTTGAACTTGGGGAATAGAAATGGTTGAGGGTTATATAGGGTTTGTGATAAAAATTTTCACTCAGATTTTTTTTCTTACCATTGAGATATCCCCAATTTTTGCTGTAACGGACACCATATTTGTCGACTTCATCCTTGCTCAGACGTACAGACCGTTGCTCATGTCTGTCGGGAGAGCCCAAAACAGTGAGCAAAATCCTATTTTCGCTGTTTATTTTTTTGCTTACATTAAATATATAGGCCCACGAGTCAACATCTGTTGCTTCAACATATCCACTTCCACCTGTATAGGACAACATGGCTGAGACTCCCCATCCTTTTGGCAATACTCCTGAATTATAACTAACAAAACCTTTTGCCTGTCCTCCCTTGTCTGCTCCGAAAGGTGAGAAGAAAAGGCCTCCTGAAACTGTCTGCTCTTCTGAAGGAGTTGTCGTAATGATATTTATACTGCCGCCAACGGAATTGTCAGACAGCATTGAAGCCCCAATTCCCTTTTGAACTTGAAGAAAAAATGTTGCATCTGCAAGCCCAAGCCAGTTGTTCCAATACATATTGCCACTTACCAGTCCTGAAATTGGAATTCCGTTCAATAAGACAGAGATATTTTCCTGCTTGAATCCTCTTATATTTATTTTTGCATCACCATAGCTTCCGGTTTCACTTGTGGCATAGATACCTGGAATTCTTTTTAGAAGTTCGGGATATGTTCTTCCAAAAGCTTTCATGCTTATTTCATGCTCATCAATACTTTTAATACGCATTGGAGATGTTGTCTCCTTGAGATAGGATGCAGACATTATGATCTTGTCAAGAACAATTGTCTTTCCGATACTGTTTTTTAGAGAGTCGTAACTTTCGTACACAAGGCTGTCTGGAACCTCGCTTACTGTAGAGATGCAGGTAAAATTTCCTGATGATGTGAAGCCGTCTGTTCGGCTTACAAGCAAGGCTAAGATAACCATCGAAACCTTGCGTGAAAGGTTTATAATATTTGTTTCCATAAATTCTTCTTCCTTCCAGACTTTAACTGTCGGTACCGTATTTAAACGGTTCTGCCTCTAATGGCTCGCGGACTTTACCGCCGATCGGGAATTTCACCCTGCCCTGAAGATTTAGGTCGCAAATGTAATAATTATATATTAATATGCAAAAATAAACAGAGGCTCACCAATAAATGGGAAGCCTCTGTTCGTATAGCGATAGATTATTGTTAATTATACTGCAATTATCAATCATTAAGTGAAAAACGAGAAAATCCGGTAACCCTAATCTCGGGATCAACACTTTTCAAATATGCGGCAACTGTAATTTTGCCATCTTTGACAAATGTCTGTTCCTCAAGGGTGCTCTCTTTGAAAAATTTGTTGAGTTTGCCTTGTGCGATTTGCTCAACCATATTTTCAGGCTTACCCTCTTCACGAATCTGTATGCGGTATATTTCGAGTTCCTTGTCAATAACCTCTTTAGGACAATTTTCTCTGCTTACTGAAACAGGAGACATGGCAGTTATTTGCATGGCAATCTCTTTTCCGACTTCATGGCTTACATTTTTTGAGAATCCAACAATTGTTGCAACTTTGCCATTTGTGTGTATGTAGTAATCTACGTACGGAGCCTCTATTCTATTGTAGAAGAGAATAGCATGCTTTTCACCACTCTTGCCGGTCTGTTGTGTAATTGCCTCCTCAATGGTAATATTATCTATTTTTAAAGATTTTAAGGCTTCCAGGTCTGCAGGAAAAGATTCGAGTGCAACATCAGCAATTTTATTGGCAAGTTCTTGAAAATCCGCATTCCTTGACACAAAGTCAGTTTCACAACCAAGGCACACAAGAATTGCTTTATTATTAGTAGAATTGACTCTTGCAATTACAGAGCCTTCAGAGATCTCTCTATCGGCTCTTTTTGCAGCGATAAGCTTTCCTTTTTCTCTGATAATATCTTTAGCCTTTTCGTAATCACCGTTGGCTTCGACAAGAGCATTTTTGCAATCCATCATACCGGCTCCGGTCATTTGACGTAATTTAGCAACGTCTGCTGCTTTTATTTCCATATCAATTATTTGTTAATTTTTAATATAAAACCGGCTTAAAATTACTATGATTCAGTAGTTTCATCAACAGGTCTCTCTTCGTTGACAGATTTCTCTTCAACAGCAGTGGATTCCTCTCCTTCACTTTCATTTTCATTCTTCGCATTTTTCCTTGAGCGCATCTTCCTTCCACTCTCCTTGACATTTACCTCACTACCATCTTTTCCACCATCGGCACTTTCTTTTTCCTTTTCAAGCTTTCTCTCGGCAAGACCCTCTGATATAGCCTGTGAGAGAACACCCATTATAAGGGAAATTGATTTTGCTGCATCATCGTTTGCCGGGATCACGTAATCAATTGGACTTGGATCGCAACATGTATCAACCATAGCGATTACGGGAATGTTAAGACGATTGGCTTCTTTGACAGCATTCATCTCTTTTTGAATATCAACTACAAATAGTGCAGAAGGCAGACGGTTTAAATCTGCAATTGAACCAAGGTTTTTTTCCAGTTTTGCTCTTTGACGGGTAATTTGAAGTTTTTCTCTCTTGGCAAGAGTCTCAAAAGTCCCATCAGTCATCATTTTGTCAATGGTGTTCATCTTCTTGACTGCCTTACGGATTGTAGGGAAGTTTGTAAGCATTCCACCTGGCCATCTTTCAGTCACATATGGCATATTAACTGATTTGGCATATTCGGCAACTATCTCTTTTGCCTGTTTTTTTGTGGCCACAAACAGAATTTTTCTTCCGGCACGTGCCATCTGTTTCATTACATATGCAGCCTCATCTATCTTGATAATGGTCTTGTGCAGGTCAATAATGTGGATCCCGTTCTTTTCCATGAAGATATAGGGAGCCATTTTGGGATTCCATTTTCTTTTAAGGTGTCCAAAATGTACACCTGCATCAAGTAGTTCTTGGAAAGTTGTTCTAGGCATTTTTATTCCTTTTTTTGATTTTTAAATTCTCTTTTCATCAACTGAGAGTAACGTTTTTGTTTTAAGTTCAAATTGGCCGGTCTCTCAAGTTTTCCGCAGTTGGACAAACAATGGTAACACATATCAGTCAGACAGTTATGAGGTCCATTTGTTTTAGATCCAATCTGTACAATTATCAGCCGTTAGTTGCTTGCAAGTTCAAGACTAACGTTTGCTGAATTGGAAGCGCTTACGTGCACCGGGTTGTCCTGGTTTCTTTCTCTCAACCTCTCTCGAATCACGGGTAAGAAATCCGTTTGATTTAAGTACAGGTCTGTAAGCTTCTGTGTCTATCTTACAAAGGGCACGGGCAATAGCGAGACGAAGTGCTTCTGCCTGGCCTTTTATACCTCCTCCACCGAGATTTACTCTGATATCTAACTGAGACAAAGTGTTAGTTAATTCGAGCGGTTGCCTAACAATATACTTGAGCGAGTCGTCTCTGAAATAACTGTCAAGATCTCTTCCGTTAATTGTAATATTACCTTTCCCGGAGTTTACATAAATGCGAGCAACTGCTGTTTTTCGTCTTCCAAGGGCGTTTATTACTTCCATGCTCTGTTAAATTTCATTTAAATTAATAACTTTAGGCTGCTGAGCTTCATGAGGATGCTCCGGACCTTCATATACATACAGGTGGCGGAACATCTCGGCTCCGAGCCTGTTTTTAGGCAGCATGCCTTTGATTGCATGCTCAACTACGGCGAGAGGCTTTCGAGCTAGTAACTCCTTAGGAGTAGAAAATCTTTGCCCGCCGGGATAACCGGTGTGACGAACGTACACCTTGTCGGTCAACTTTTTTCCTGTCAGGCGAACTTTGGAGGCGTTGATAATTATTACGTTATCTCCACAGTCTACATGGGGGGTAAAGTTGGGCTTGTGTTTACCGCGCAGGATTAGGGCAACTCTCGATGCAAGTCTGCCAAGAATAGCTCCATTGGCATCTATTACCACCCAGTCCTTGTTGACTGTTGCCTTATTTGCTGACACGGTTTTGTAACTCAATGTGTCCACTTTGTTGATTTTTAGATTAATACATTTATTTTGTTGCGATTGCCCCATAAAATAGGGGGCTGCAAAGATAAAACTATTTTTTAAAGTGACAAAATACGACTTATCTCATACCATGTTTTATTAATCTCATTATGTCTTGTGCAAGCTTCTTCAAAAGGAGTATAAACAACTTGATTTTGCATTTGGCCGACCATTACATTTGTCCTGCCTTTTAGAAGTGCATTGACAGCTTCGTAACCCAGAAGACTGGCAAGTACTCTGTCATTGCATGTGGGAGAGCCTCCTCTCTGGATATGCCCGAGAGTGGTAACACGAATTTCATAATTTGGAAGTTTTTGTTTAACCTTCGATGCAACTTCCATGGCGCCACCTTCTTCTTCTCCTTCTGCGACAATAATTATCCCAGATGTCTTATTTTTACGTCTGTCTCTCTCCATGAAGCTACAAAGTTTATCGATATCAGTGTGAACTTCAGGGAGTAGAGTGGCTTCAGCACCACTTGCAATAGCAGTGTTGAGTGCAATAAATCCGGCATCTCTTCCCATTACCTCAACAAAAAAAATCATATTATGAGAGTCAGCTGTATCTCTAAGTTTGTCAACGGCAGAAACTGCCGTATTGATTGCAGTGTCAAAACCAATTGTAAAATCGGTACCATAAATATCGTTATCAATCGTCCCTGGGATGCCAATTACCGGATAGTTAAATTCTTTGCAGAGAAGATTGGCTCCTCTGAATGAACCGTCTCCGCCAATTACAACCAATGCATCAATTCCGGCTTCCTCCAGGTTTTCTATTGCTTTTTCCCGGATGTTTTTATTTTTAAATTCAGGACAACGCGATGATTTTAAGATGGTGCCTCCTTGAGATATAATTTTTGAAACCGAATGGGATTGCATACCCATGAATTGTTTTTCGAGCAGTCCGGAATATCCTCTGATGATTCCAACTACTTCCAGTTGATTGTAGATAGCAGTTCTGACTACAGCCCTAATAGCTGCATTCATCCCCGGAGCATCACCTCCCGAAGTGAGTACTCCAATTCTGTTTATTTTCCTTTTTGAGTTCATGATATTGAGCAAATCGTGGCAAAATTACTTTTTTTTATTGTTATTCTAATTTCTACTTTTGCAACATGAAAATAGCTGAACTGGATCTTGGTGATAAACCCCTGTTTCTTGCACCTATGGAGGGTGTCACAGATACGTCATTCAGATATATTTGTAAGAAGTTCGGTGCCGACATGATGTACACTGAATTTGTTTCTTCAGATGGCCTGATTAGAGATGCGAGATCGTCTGTCGCCAAACTCGAAATATTTGAATACGAAAGGCCAATAGGTATTCAAATCTATGGACACATACCTGAAGCGATGGTTCAAGCAGCCAGGCTGGCAGAGGAGGCTGTTCCTTCTTTGATTGACATCAACTTTGGTTGTCCAGTCAACAAAATAGCAAACAGAGGAGCCGGTTCCGGAATGATGAAATTTCCTGATAAAATGGTGGAGATTACAAGGCAAATAGTTAATGCTGTGAAGATTCCCGTAACAGTTAAAACAAGACTAGGATGGGACGAAAACTCCAAAATTATTGTTGAATTGGCCGAGAGGCTTCAAGATGTGGGTATTGCAGCATTAACAATCCATGGTAGGACCCGGACACAACTTTATAAAGGCGAGGCAGACTGGAGGCTTATAGGAGAAGTTAAAAACAATCCGAGAATGTTCATACCTATTATAGGTAATGGAGACATATCTTCTCCAGAGGATGCAAAAGAGGCATTTGATAAATTTGGTGTTGATGGAGTAATGATAGGCAGGGCGACTTTTGGAAGGCCTTGGATATTTAAAGAGATAAAATATTATTTATCGTCAGGAGAAAAAATGGAAGAGCTTTCACTTGAAGAAAAAAAAGAATTGGCGATTAATCATCTTAAAAAATCCATAGAGGTTAAAGGTGAAAGAAAGGGAGTATTGGAGATGCGCAGACATCTTTCTGCTTATTTCAAGGCCATTCCACACTTTAGAGAGACCAGAAGGCGACTGGTCACCGAAGATAACCCGGATGAACTTATAAAGATTATAACAAATATAGAATGAAAAGATTTCTTATTAATAATGTTCTTCTTTTCCCATATTTTATAGTGCTTAAGATAAGAAATTATTTATATGATTTTGGCTTTCTTAAATCTATAAAATTTGATTTGCCTGTTATATCAGTAGGAAACATAGAAATTGGCGGAACTGGTAAAACTCCTCATACAGAGTACTTGATTAAGAAATTAATGCCGACAGAAAGAGTTGCTGTCTTGTCAAGAGGATATGGGAGAAAAAGTAAAGGATTTCATTTTGTCAGGATTGACAGTACAGTCAAGGAAGTTGGTGATGAACCTTTGCAGATGAAGAGGAAATTTGTAGATGTAATTGTGGCAGTATGTGAGAAGAGGGTTAAGGGCGTTGAGATTATGCTTTCACTGCCACAGGAGTCGAGACCTACTGTTATTTTACTTGATGATGCCTTTCAGCACAGGAAGATTACACCTTCTACCAATATACTTCTGGTCGATTACAACCACATGCTCGAGAAACAAATACTGTTTCCATTCGGGCGATTGAGGGATTTGCCCGAGCAGAAGAAAAGAGCAGATATTGTCGTAGTAACCAAATGTCCCGCTGAGATTTCTCCAGAAGAGCGATTTGTTAGGGAGCAACATTTAAAATTGTCAAATAATCAGAAATTGGCATTTTCGACTATTAATTATGGAGAACCAAAAGCTCTTTTTGAAGGTGCAGACAGAAGATATATCTATTCAAAATATGCAATACTAATTACGGCTGTAGCAAATCCAAAACATTTACAATATCAATTGTTGCCGGATTATAAAATTGTCGACAGGCTGAATTTTAGAGATCACCATAATTTTACTAAAGGAGAGGTTAAAAAAATTAATAAAAAAGCCGCAAAATGGCCTAAGGCTGTTCTATTTACAACTGAAAAGGATGCTCAGAGAATGATAGAGAATGATAATTTTTCTGTCTCAGTAAGAGAAAGAATATTTTATATACCAATAGAAGTACAATTTATTAGTGAAAATTTGAATATTGGATAGATTTGAAATTTGTCCGCTTTTATTTGTTTCAAATTGTAAGTAAAATTGAAATTTGCACAACAATTTAATACAAATTCAGCGCCTGGTCGTATTGTCTATTTGTCTACATATCTGTATGTTGCAATTTATTTTTGTCGGTCATTTGTATTATAAGATTTTATAATAATTTATTGATTTATCGGTAGTAAATATTGCAGAAATTTTTACATTTGTCCTTGAATGTTAACCGAGACCATTAACACTTCATAATTACTAACCTAAATTATTAAACTATGCATGTTTCAAAGAAAGAAAACCTATCAGTACGAAGAGTACTGTTGGTCTTTGCCCTCCTGCTTTTAGCAGGTCCTATCTGGGCACAGAACATCAAGGTTACCGGTATAGTTACTGACATTAAGGGAGAGCCTATTCCAGGTGCAACTGTCTTGATTCAGGGGACAAAAATCGGTGAAGCTGCTGACCTTGATGGTAAATTCACAATAACTGCACCGTCAAATGGAATACTCGAAGTTTCTGCTATCGGGTATGAAAAAGTTCTTATTCCCATCAAAGGCAGAGCCTCTATTAAGGTTGAACTGCGAGATAATGCCGTTTTACTTGAGGAGGCGGTTGTAACAGCCGAATTTGGAGTTAAAAGAGCTGCAAGAGCTGTCGGCGCAGCAGTACAAAGTGTCAGGGGAGAGGAAATAGCTGCATCTGGGCGTGAAAATTTCGTAAATGCTCTCCAGGGTCGTATTGCAGGTGTTTCAGTTACCAGTTCAAGTGGGACGCCTGGCTCTTCTAGTAGTGTTATTATTCGAAGTGCAACTTCCATTTCAGGTAATAACCAGCCTCTATATGTTATTGATGGTATCCCGATGAACAACTCTACCTTTAATCCTGTAGGTTCTTTTGCAAAAGGCTCAAGCGGCTCGGAAACAGTAAGTGACAGACAGCTTGACTTTGCTAACCGTGGATCAGACCTAAATCCTGAAGAAATAGAGAGTATGACAGTTTTGAAGGGAGCCGCTGCCGCAGCTCTTTATGGCAGTGATGCCTCTAATGGTGCTATAATTATTACCACAAAAAAGGGGAGAAGTGGTAAGGGTAAAGTTACTTACAACAACAATTTTACATTTTCTCAGGCATACAGATATCCTGAACAGCAGACCAAGTATGACAACGGTATGTATGGGGTAACAAACTATTACACACAAAGAAGATATGGAGCAGAATATCCTGCTGGGACACAGCTCTATAACAATCTCAAGAACTTTTTCCAGACAGGTGTAAGCCAAAAACACAATATCTCTTTTGATGCAGGAAATGAATCAATGACTGTACGAGTTTCTGCAGGAACACTTTCACAGACAGGTATTGTTCCTACATCTAAATACACCAAAAACAATATCTCTCTTGCCGGTACAGCCAAACTTGCTAATTGGGTTAACGTGGAGTCTAGTTTGCAGTTTATGGAAACAACCAATACCAAGGTTTCTAAAGGTACCGGTGGCCCTCTTCAAAGAGCAATGACCTGGCCTCTTACAGATGACATGAGAGTATACCTCAATGATGCAGGCAGTATCAGATATCCAAACAGATATGTTGACGTCGATATTCTTAACCCGTACTTCGACCTTTACAAAAATAAAAACTATGATGAGGGATCCCGTTTTATTGCCAATATGGCGGTAAATATCACACCTATTAAAGACCTTCTTCTAAAAGCTCAGGTTGGCTATGATGTGGCTAATACAACATATGAAGTAGTTCGCCATCCAGAATGGTCTTCAACAGCCACAGGCACTGGTTCTTATGACCAGTCGAGAGTTTACCAGTCAAATCCTACAGTCAATCTTATAGCTTCCTATAAAAAGGATTTTGGAAAATTAACTGTAACAGGTACATTTATTTATTCGCAACTCGAACAGTTTACAAACACCCTCTCTGTTCATGGTGAAAAATTTCTTGTCAAAGATTTTCAATCAATTAACAACTGTGATAAAACCACACTTGTAAATTTAACATCAAGACAAAAGAGAAGACTTCAAGGTTTGTCCGGTTCATTTGAATTTGGCTGGAACAATATGGCCTTTTTAACTGTCCGTGGGCGTAACGACTGGTCTTCTACACTCCCTCAAAACGACAACAGCTACTTTTATCCGGCTGTTGACCTTAGCTTTATCGTTTCTGAACTCCCTTTTATGAAAGCGATGTCAGAGACTTTCAGCTATGTTAAGTTGAGAGGTTCTGTTACCAGAGTCGGTAAGGATGCTCCTCCACTTTCCATATATCCTGCACTTGAAGCATCTACTGCATCATTTGGGGGATATAGATATGGTTTTACCGGTCCAAATCTGAACCTTAGACCCGAGATGAATACAGCATGGGAAGTAGGTTTAGAGGCTCGTCTATTCAGAAACAGGATGGATGTTGATTTAGCCTATTACAATACATATTCTGCAGATCAGATTATTACCGGTTTCAGGATGAGTTATGCTACTGGATTTGTGCTTAACAACATGAACGTTGGTACATTCAGAACCAGTGGAGTTGAGTTGAGAGTTGCAGGTGATGTTATCAAAAACCGTGACTGGATAGTGAATCTTGGACTTAATATGTCCAAGAACTGGAGCAATGTCATTAAACTTCCAGAAAACGTATCTGAGTACTATAATGCATATACCTGGAATTCAGGAAACTTGAGAAACGGAATTAAAGTTGGCTATCCTGTTACTTCAATTACAGGTTTGGACTTTCAGCGCAATAAAGATGGAAAAGTGCTGATAGATCCTTCTACCGGTCTTCCTCTTGTATCAAGCACTTGGTCGGTGCTTGGCGACCGCGAGCCTGACCTCATGTTTGGTCTTACACTCTCTGTGAGATATAGGAGTTTTTCACTATCGGCACTGTTGGATGGAAAATTAGGCACACAGGTAGTTAATGGCACTAAACGTTGGATGATGGAACAAGGATTCAGTAAAGAGTCTGTTAAGATGAGAGAGGCTGGTCCGGTTGTGTTTAACGGAGTGTTGAAAGATGGTTTACAGGACACCAACCCTACAGTTAACAGTATCGGAGTTAAATTAGGAGATCTTCAGTATGGATATGCAGGAGGTGATTACAATTGGATTGAAAAAGGCATTAACTATTTGAGAGTACAGGAACTTCGTTTAAATTACAATGTTAATAGGAAATGGCTTGAGCGAGTAACAAAAGGGATTGTTTCAGCTGCTTCAATCTATGTTATGGGCAGTGACCTTTTTGTATTCACAAATTATTCAGGAATTGACGTAGTAAGTAACTCCAACTCCGCATCACTCGGCGGTACCGGTGGAGTAGGGTTTGACATGATGGCAATAGCTGCTCCGAGAGGCATGTCATTTGGTATCAATCTAACATTTTAACGGATTAAAGCTATGAGAAAAATATTATTATCTTTTACTGTACTTCTGGCAATTGGTTTTATCTCTTCATGTTCTGATTGGCTGGATGTTAATAAAAATATTGACTCCCCTGATTGGGTTGAGCCTGCTCTGAGGCTAGCACCTATTCTTGAAGCATATGAAGGGATTCCTTATGACTTGAGGGCTTTGGCTCCCATAGTTGGTTACATGGGAGGAACTTCAACATACGCGAGTACATTTGGTGGAAGTCATTCTTACCTTGTAGCCAGTGATGGAGGTGGAGAAGCTTGGAGAATGGTGTACTGGCTGCAGGGGATGAATCTCGAAAATCTGATTTCCGATGCCAAATCTTTGAATCAGTCAACAATTGCAGGTATTGGTTATGCAATAAAAGCCTTTTCCTGGCATATACTTGCTTCATTACATGGAGATATCCCTGTAGATGATGCTTTTGTCCCTGGTCTTCTTTCACATGACTATGACAATCAGGAATATGCTTACAAAAAAGTAAGAGAATGGGCAAGAATGGCAATTGCCGAACTTGAGAAAACTGATCAGACAGTCTATCCAACATTATCTAAATATGATGTTGTATATGGTGGAGATGCTGCAAAGTGGAAAAAGTTTGCCTATGCAGTGCTTGCAAGAAATTATATTACACTTTCAATGAAAGGAAACAATTATCTTGACTCTGCAATCGCCTGTGCAAACAACTCATTTACAAGTGCTGCAGATGACCCTAAAATCAAGCTTGAAGCAACTGGAGTTTCCGCTACATCCAATTTCTTTGGGGTCTTAAGGGGTAATCTTGCAAATGTTCTGGTACAGTCAGACTATATTGTGCAGCTTCTTACAGGAACAATTCCAAACTACAACGCTGCCGGCTCTATTGAGGGCCTTAGTCCTTACCAGAATATCACAGATACATTGACACTTGATCCTCGCGCAATTCTTTTGCTTGGCACTAAAGATACCATGCCGGCTGATCAGAACTCCATAAAACTTGGTACATACAAATTTATTGGGACAAGACCTGGATATGGATCAAATTGTAATTTCTGGGGATTGACTGTTACACCGACTGCCACAACTTCCGGAACAGGAAGATGGCTATATAGAGATGATGCTCCATGGCCGTTAACCTCATATGCTGAAATATGCTTTGTTAAGGCAGAGGCTCAATTCCGCAAGGGACTAAAAGCTGAAGCTTTTGAGACTTTCAAAGCTGGTGTTTCAGCACATATGGACTTTGTAAGGAGTTATATTGTTGCGGGTACGCCTGTTAAAAACACTTCAAACAAGCAAACTTCAGTTATTGGAGATAAAATAACAACAGCTCGATTCACCACTTTGGCTAACGAGTATTTGGCAAGCAATTTTGTAAATGGGATGTCCCTCGGCAATTTTACACTTTCTCATATAATGATGCAAAAATATGTTGCACTATTCCCTTGGAGTTATGAGATTTGGAATGATATCAGACGATATCATTATGATCTTGTGTTAGGTTCAAATGGTATTCCTCAATCAGATGTTTCATGGACTTCTACAACAGTTTATCACAAACAGGACAGTGATGCCTCAAGACTTTTTAAGGGTTTTTACCTTCCTCCTGCAGATGTTCAGAACAGAAGATCAAAGTTTGCTACAGCCAATTTAGGATCACCATGTTACAGACTACGTCCTCGATATAATTCAGAGTACATGTGGAATCTTCCTTCACTTAAAAAGATTACTCCTATTCCGGGTGATGCAGATAATTATCATACCTCAATGGTGTGGTTCTGTATTCCAAATAATTAAGAATGACAAAAAAAGGAATGATAATGAAAAAAATATTTACATTAATCTCAATTTTAATGGTTATAGGGCTTGTCTCATGTGAAACCAACGAGATCAAATATGAGACTACACCTATTGATCAGTCTCGATTTGCTCAGGTAAGACTGGTCTACGATTTACCATTGGTAACTTCAACTTCTTCAAATGTTGCATGGCTTGTCTACAATGGAGATACAGTTTCAAGAGTTTCAACTCCATTAGGTAGTATTTTTCCCAACAGTGCTTCAAAGTACCATGTGTTGCCTATTGGCACAAACTCTGTAAAATTGCTTCAGGTTACTTCACGTGCTTTAACCTATGAAGGCACTTTTGACCTTGCGGCAGGGAGATGGAGTGCATTTGTCTACAATACATCTAAACCTCCTTTAATGGTTCAGGAGCCGGAGTATTACCAAACAGGGGATCCGTGGGCTGATACAGTTTGTTATATCAGATTTGTCAATTTATTTCACAAGGCAGACGGTACTCCTATGGGCAAACTTTATTTAAAAGGAAAGAGAACTATTAACAACGTTGTAACTTATATTGATATAGCAAGTGCCAACTATGGAGAGGCTTCTGACTATGTGCCTTATAAACTTTATCGTCAAGGGATAAAAGTTTGGAGTGGTACTGAATCAGCTCTTGTGTTTACAGTGTTTGATGAAAACGGTGCACAGTTGCAATATTACAAAACGGCTACTACAAAGGGTGCTTATGAAGCAACAGGTTTGAGCATGACAAAAGGGGTGAATTATATATTGCACTTTAACGGCAAGGACGGAACATACACGACACAGGCCTATAGACTGAGTCAATTTACAGTAAATTAATTTAAAATATGAAAAGATTTTTGTTGATAGCGATTATGTCTTTTGTTGCATTTTCTGTTGGCTACTCTCAAAACAAAGCAGAAAAAGAGGCTGCAGCACAGGTGCTTTTTGAGAGTGCAAAAGCTGCCATAGAATCTAAAGATTTTGTTATTGTACCTGACAGTTACGAGAATGAGGATGGGTCAATGGAGACCAATACTGATAATTCTCATTTTCTTGCCTATGAAGGAGGTCAATATCTTTTTCTTCAAGGGAGTATCGTGTGCAATAACAATTACACAAACAAGACAACAGTCAATAGTTTTGAGCAGAAGGTCGACAAAAAGGGCAATCTTTCCGTACTCATGCAAATATCCGGTTCCCAGATCAATGCCAGAGTTGAAATTATGGTGAGAAAGGGAACAAACTATGCAGAGGTAATAATCACTCCTTCCAGTGGCAAAACAAAGAAGTTCTCTGGAGAAGTAGTCCCAAGGAGTAAGGCAAAGTATTACAAAAAATCAAACATAATTTAGATTTAATATTATCCTATCATGTTATAATTAAGAGTGTCATATTATTGTGACACTCTTTTTATTTTATTCATTTTTTCTTATATTTACTTAAATTTGGTTAAAATCTAAAATTATCCGCTCTGCATTTCTGTACGTAAGATTTGTTTTCTTTATAAGTGTATGACACTGTTCTATTTTACTAACATTGTTCAACTTCATTAACCTAATTTTTTAAACTATGTATGTTTCAAAGAAAGAGAAACTGACAGTACGAAGAATACTGTTGGTTTTTGCCCTCCTGCTTTTAGCAGGTCCTATCTGGGCACAGAACATCAAGGTTACCGGTATAGTTACTGACATTAAGGGAATTCCTCAAATTGGTGTTGCTGTAACTGTTAGTGGCACTACAACCGGGACCTATACTGATGATAAAGGCGCCTATTCAATTTCTGTTCCTCCCAATGGAGTTCTCCAGTTTTCTGCAATTGGGATGAAAACCCAGCAGATACAGGTAAACAACCGTTCTGTAATCAATGTTGTGATTGAAGAAGAATCCTTGATGTTGGGAGAGTTGGTTGTTGTAGGTTTTGGTACTCAGAAGAAAGAGAACCTTACAGGTTCTATTACTACAGTTGATGTATCAAAAGCTCTTCAGGGGAAGCCTATTGTTGATGTTGCCAAAGGTCTTCAGGGAGTGGTTCCCGGTTTGACTATTACTTATTCTAACGGTGGAATCAATAATTCACCTATTATTAATGTCCGCGGCATGGGATCAATTAACGCAACAAACAAAAATGGAGGTTCTCCTCTTATTGTTGTGGACAATGTTGTTGTGGATAATATCAATCTTGTCAATCCGGAGGATATCGAGTCCATATCAGTATTGAAGGATGCAGCTTCTACATCTATTTATGGAGCAAGAGCTGCTTTTGGAGTGATGCTGATAAAGACAAAATCCGGAAAGAAAAACGACAAATTTACTATCTTTTATTCAAGTAACTATGCTTTTAGTACGCCTACTTTGCTTCCTGAATTTGCCAAAGATCCTGTAGCTGAGATACGAGCTACTGATGCTGCAATGTCGAGATTTGGGGGTACAGGTATGGAAATATTCGGTATGACTGCATCTACCCTTATTCCTGGCATTCAAAAGTGGTTGAGCACGTACAAGAATAACAGAAAAGGTGATCAAATGATTATGGGTGAAGACTTTGACATTGTAAACGGCAGAGTCAATTTCTTTAGAATTTGGGATCCTGTAGATGTAATGTTTCAATCCTGGATGCCTCAGATCAATCAGAACTTACAAGTTTCAGGCGGCTCTGACAAGCTGAGCTTTTATGTTTCAGGAGCATATAATTATCAGGAAGGAGTTTTGAAAATCAATACTGATACACGTAACAAGTACAATATGACAGTTGGTGTAAATGCCAGTGTCAATAAATGGCTTGATTTGGAAGTTAAGATTAGTAGTCGTCAGTATACCTACAAGGAACCTTATATCGGATATATGGACCCATATTATACAATGTGGCGTTGGGGTGCTTACATGCCTTACGGAAGGTATACTGACGAGAATGGCGTAACTGGGTATTTCAGAGGGGCACATGGCTTCCTTGCTACAGCAAGAAAAAATTCCGAAAAAGAGACATATAACAACTCTGGAGTTAACGCAACCATTAAGCTTGCCAAAACGTTAAATTTAAGGACAGAATTTGCCTACAGTACTACTAACCGTCTGAATTATGTTCACGGAGGTACTGTACAACTCTGGGATTACTGGGGTGCTAATCCTCCTCTGGTTATGAATACACTTGGTACTGGTTCTACAGACAGAGTAGAGTATTCTTCAAGAAGGTACACACAAATAACATCCAATACCTATGCTACTTACTCTGAGTCTTTTGGAGACCACTCTGTTAAGGTTATTGCGGGTGTGAACTTAGAAAATGGGGATTATATTTATCATAACAGTCAGAGGAGGACATTAATGGATCCGAATACTGGAGAAATTCCTCTTGCAACTGGAGATCAGTATGTTGATGGAGACCACACCGATTGGGCTGTTGCAGGTATTTTTGGAAGAATAAATTATGATTATAAAGGTAAATATCTGCTTGAACTTAATGGCAGATACGATGGTTCGTCAAATTTCCCTTCAGGTTCAAGATGGGCATTCTTTCCTTCATTCTCTGTAGGATATCGTATTTCTGAAGAACCTTGGTGGCAGAACATAAAAGATATTGTTAGCAGTGCAAAAATCAGAGGTTCTTATGGCAGTATTGGCAACCAAGACGTTGGTGCTGACAGATTTATTGCAACCATGACTACTTCCTCTTCGTTAAACTGGCTGAATACTTCAGGATTGAGGCCTGTTTATACTAACAATCCGGCCAATGTTTCAAAAAAGCTAAAATGGGAAACAATTAATACTATAAATGCAGGCGTAGACTTAGGATTTCTAAAAAATGAACTTCAGTTAACTTTTGACTGGTTCATTCGTGAGAATAAAAATATGATTGCTCCTGGTGCTACATTGCCGACAACATTCGGTGTTGGTGCAGCTTCTCAGAATACCGGTTCATTGAGAACTTCAGGATGGGAAGTGGAATTGAATTATAATCATAATTTCAAACGAGATTTATATTTTTATGGCACACTTACTCTTTCAGATTACCAGAGTAAAATCACTGAATGGACAGGAAATGACTCAAAAATGCTGTATACCAATTATAAAGGAAAGAAGATTGGTGAGATCTGGGGTTTCAAAAATGCTGGATATTTCAAGGATGCTGCCGATGTCACAAATTCTCCAAGTCAGGTAAAGCTTCAGAATGGATCATTTGTCTATGGTCCGGGGGATGTTAAGTATGCAAATTTGAATGATGATAATGAGATTACTGGAGGAAGTCAGACATTGGACGACCACGGAGATCTTACCGTAATTGGCAACACAACTCCAAGATATCAGTATGGTATAAGGCTTGGAGGCGGTTGGAAGGGTTTTGATTTTGATATTTATTTCCAGGGTGTAGGTAAGCGAGATATGTGGGGGACAGGTAGTATGGTGATTCCTCTTTACAATTCTGCCAACTGCACAATGTACCAACATCAGATGGATTTCTGGACTCCTGAAAACACCAACGCATATTATCCGAATCCGTCAGTAGGAAGTGAAAATGCTTCTACGATATCGAATATGGCAGGACTTTCAAATGCTGCTGCTGCAACAGGGAGAAATTTCTATCCTCAGGACAAATACCTGCTCAACCTTGCTTACCTGAGATTAAAGAACTTAACTATTGGTTATACAGTTCCGGCCAATCTGACAAAGAAAATATCAATTGAAAAAGTGAGACTCTATCTTAGTGGCCAGAATCTGTTTGAGTTTAAAAAGACAGATCTTCCAATTGACCCTGAAATAACATCAGGTTCTCCTCAGTTCAATGCTTATTACGGAAGAACAATGCCATTTACCAGAACATTTTCATTTGGCATACAAGTTTCATTATAACACTTAAATACGATGAAAAATTTAATTTCTAAAATAGTTATATTGTCTCTGGTAGCTACTCTTTTGGCATCATGCTCAGATTACCTTGAACGTGGCTCAAAAGTTAAGTTTACTGATGACAATTATTGGACAAGCGAAAGTAATGTAAAAACTTTTGCTTGGGGATTTTATGATCGGTTTTTTGGATATGGTAACGCCTCTTCTACCAATGGTGACTTTTACTGGACAACTTTTTCTGATGACCAGGCGCTTCATTCAGGAATCAACACATTTCCTACAGCTGCACCGGCATCCAGTACAGACTGGAACAATGCCTATATTTACATTAGGAAAGCCAATCTTTTGCTTGAAAGGGCGGATAAGGTACCAATGACAGATGAGGCCAAGAATCATTACAAGGGCATTGCAAGGTTTTTCCGTGCCTTCGAATATGCCAATTTGATAAAACGCTTTGGAGATGTTCCTTATATTGACAAGTTCCTCGATCAGTCGCAGACAGATTTAATTTATACTCCGAGAACAGCTAGAAATACAATTGTTGACAACATTGTAGCGGATCTTCAGTTCGCTGCACAGAATATCCGAACAAAAGCAGCTGCTGAGGCCAATACTGTCAACAGAGATGTGGCAAATGCACTTCTTTCTAGAGTGGCTTTGTATGAAGGCTCTATTGCCAAGTATCACAATAATGATTTGACAAGAGCCAATGCTCTCTTTACAATTGCAAAGAATGCAGCAAACGAGGTAATGTCTCAGAACTACAAATTAAGCACAAACTATAAGGATATTTATACAAGCATCTCACTTGCTTCCAATACCGAAGCAATATTGTACAAGTATTATGTTAAGGGTACTTTTATGCACTGTCTGACAGCATATTTGAATTCCACAACTCCTATCAGCGGACCTACTAAGGATCTTGTAGAGTCATATCTCTGCAAGGATGGCAAGCCTATCGGTACAAGCACACAATATCAAGGAGATGCTGACATCAACAGTCTCCTTGCCAACAGAGATACCCGCCTTGCAGATATGATAGGCAATGTTCTTGCTTATAAGGGGAATCCTGTTGGAGGATTAATTTCTTCTACAGGGTATCTGGTTAAAAAATTCAATAATCCTTCTATTACGGGCAATGATCTGACCCAGATTAACATGAATTATACAAATGCTCCCCTCTTTTGGCTTGCAGAAGTTTATCTTAATTATGCAGAAGCAGCTGCCGAACTGGGGACCATATCTCAGACAGATGTAGATAATACCATTAATAAATTGCGGACAAGAGGGGGAGTTGCTTCTCTTAATATTACAAGTATTCCTTCCGATCCAAAGAAAGACGCAAGTGTTAGTGCCTTGTTATGGGAAATAAGAAGAGAGAGGAGAGTTGAATTGGCGCTGGATGGATTCCGTACTTGGGATCTTCGCCGGTGGAAAAAGATTTCTTACCTTGATCCGGCAGTAAAGCCTGACATATTTAAGGGCGCAAAGGTTCCGGCACAGACAACAGGTTTGCTTGTAGATGCAAATATGTACATTGTTCCGTACAGCAATATTTCTCTAAGAATTGTGACTGAACCTAAACATTATCTTGACCCTATTCCTACAGGAGTAAAGAATCTGTATGACCTGCAAGGTGTAGATTTTCCTCAGAATCCAGGATGGTAAATAGTTTTCAAAACAAAAAACGGAGGGTGCCTTCAAAGGTGCCCTCTTTTTTTTAACTTTGTTAAAATTGATTATTAACAATATAAAACTAATGTTATGTTCGAAAAAAACGTGTATATCAGACGCAGAGAGGCTCTTATGAAGAGTATGAAATCTGGTCTTCTTTTGTTCCTCGGCAATTCGGAAGTTGGATGTAATTATCCGTCAAATACATATCCTTTTAGGCAAGATTCGTCATTCCTTTATTTTTTCGGGTTGGATGAGCCTGACCTTGCGGCCATTATAGATGTGGAGAACGGTGAAGAGATTATATTTGGTAATGACGTTTCCATGGATGATATCATTTGGATGGGTCCTCAGCCAAAAATGCGTGATAAAGCCCTTATGGTAGGTGTGAATAAAGTTATGACGCACGAATCTTTGCAGGATTATCTTGTAAAGGCCAATAAATCAGGGAGAAGGATCCACTATCTTCCCCCTTATAGGGATGCCAATAAAATCTATTTAAATTCAGTTCTTGGGATCCCTTTTTCTGAGCTAAAATCAAAAGCTTCAGTTGAATTTATTAAAGCTGTTGTTGCTCTTCGAGAGATAAAGAAGGAAGAAGAAATAAGAGAGATGGATGAGGCATCAAATATAGGTTATACCATGCATTATACTGCCATGAAAATGCTCAAGGCCGGGATGGTGGAGCAGGAGTTGGTAGGTGTAATGGAAGGCATAGCTCACTCTCAGGGACCTATGACTTCGTTTCCAACAATTTTGTCACAAAACGGAGAGACACTTCACAATCACACACATCATCAGGTCCTTACAAATGGAAGGCTGCTTGTCATAGATGCAGGGGCTGAGAATAAATTGCATTATGCTTCGGATTTTACAAGGACACTTCCTGTTTCCGGGAAGTTTACTCAACAGCAAAGAGACATTTATACCATTGTATCTCAAGCCAACGCTCTTGCAATAAGTCTTGTAAGACCAGGTATAACATATATGGAAGTTCACAAGGCTGCAATAAGGCTTATTGCACAGGGATTGAAAAATCTCGGCCTGATGAAGGGCGATGTTGACGAAGCCGTCAATCAGGGAGCTGTGGCTTTATTTATGCCTCATGGACTGGGACATCAACTTGGTTTGGATGTTCATGATATGGAAGATCTTGGAGAAGATTATGTCGGCTATGACGACAATATTCAGCGTGCAAAACAGTTTGGACTTGCCTCTTTAAGAATGGGTAAGGAGTTAAGACCTGGGCATATCATTACTGTTGAACCAGGATGCTATTTTATCCCCGCACTTATTGACAAATGGAGGGACGAAGGGATGTACAGAGAGTTTATAAATTATGATGCTCTACAACCTTACTATAAGTTTGGAGGCATAAGACTTGAAGACAACGTAATCGTGACTGAAAATTCCTGTAGACTTTTAGGTTTATCAAGATTACCTATTACTACGGACGATGTTGAAAAGTCAATGGAAGCATGAATGAAATTTCCTTATAATCTATAATATGAGGAAGATGTAAGTTAGGCCAACAAGATTCTTCATTTTAATTACCGAATTTTACATTATTAGTGTTAAATTTACATGCATTTTTTTACACTAATTAACCTTAAATATTAATTTCATGTATGTTTCACAACAATTTACTGTCTGGTGCAAGCAATTTGCGCTAGCAGTTATTTTGGTGCTTGCATCAAGTGCCATTTTTGCCCAAAACATCAGAGTTACAGGAAAGGTGGTAGACAATTCCGGTCAACCAACCGTGGGTGTCTCCGTCATGATTGAGGGAACCAAGACAGGCGTAGCCACAGACCTTGACGGTAATTACTCAATTGAAGCTCCTGCAAATGGTGTTTTGATTTTCTCTGCAATCGGTATGGAAAATCAACGTATCGAAATTCAGGGAAGGAGGGTCATTAATGTGACCATGAAGGAATCGGCTCAGCTATTGGAGGAGCTGGTAGTTACCGCATTAGGCATCAAGAAGGAGAAAAAGGCCTTGGGATATGCCGTACAGGATATTAAGAGTGATGAAATACTCAAAAACAAACAAACTAATGTAATCAATTCACTGGCAGGAAAAGTAGCTGGTGTAAATGTGACTCAGTCAAGTGGTTCTGCCGGCGTAGGTTCCACAATTATTATTCGTGGAGGTAACTCAGCAAGTGAATCTCGTGATAACCAACCACTTTTTGTCGTAGATGGTGTTATCTATGATAACTCAACAGTAAATTCAGGGAACTCATTGACAGATGGTGTTACAAAAAATGCTACATCTTTTGGTAACCGTGTAATGGATATAAATCCCGAAGATATCGAGAACATGTCGATTCTGAAGGGTGCAGCAGCTACAGCTCTTTACGGTTCACGTGCTGCTGACGGTGTAGTAGTTATTACAACCAAAAAAGGTACTGAAGGCTCAACAAGGGTAAACTTCAGTTCTAAATTTTCATATTCCTGGGTAGGTCAGACTCCGGAACTTCAGGGTGTTTATGGGAGAGGTTATTACAATCAGGTAGGAGTTTTCAGTGACTATACCACAAACTCTTGGGGGAATAAAATTACCGGTCCTGTGTATGATAACATTGGGGAGTTCTTCCAGGGAGGCACTGTTTATGATAATAATATAAGTGTATCCGGTGGTTCGAGCAAAGGAAATTTTTACCTTTCAGCATCAAATTTTGATCAAGAGGGAATTATTCCTAAAACTGGTTTCTACAAGACAACATTCCGTTTCAATGGAGAACAAAAATACGGTAAGCTGACAGTTGGAGCAAATGCATCCTATGCAGTTGCCAATACCTTGAAGACTCTTACAGCTGCAGGTCTTTATAATGGTGGAGGAAACGGAACTATGACAGCTGTTTATGGCTGGCCTCGCAGTGATGATATGAAACATTATCTCAATGAGGACGGATCTAAATACAGAATGTTTGAAGGTCTTCAACAGCTGGCAGATGATGTTGAAAACCCTTACTGGATTCTTAATAAGAACAGACTTACAGATTATAACAACCGTTTTACAGGATCAGTAAATGCTGCTTTTAATGTAGTGGATTGGTTTAATATTACTTATCGTTTAGGATACGATAATTATGATAACGGTTCCTTTACTTATATTGCTCCAGGTGGTGCTGTTCTCGAAAAATATCAGAAAGGTCGTCTCAGTAAGAGCAATGGTAAATATAACTACATGTCGTCAAATTTAATGCTCAATTTTCAGAAGAGCATCAATGATTTTGACTTTGGACTTTTGCTTGGTCAAGCTATCGAAGATACAAAGAGATCTACATGGACACATTGGGGATATGATTTTAAAACTCCAGGCACCATTAGTTTTGCGAATATAATTGATCTAAACAAGTTCTTTACTGAGAGGAATATGAAGAAGCGTATGGTCAGCGTTTTTGGCGAACTTAGGGCCAATTACAAAAACATTGCTTATTTAACCGTTACAGGTCGTAACGACTGGTCTTCAACTCTTCCAAAGGAAAATAGATCTTATTTCTACCCTTCTGTTGCAGGCAGTTTTCTGTTTACCGAACTGCTGCCTAAAAACGACATTCTTTCCTATGGCAAGCTTCGCCTATCATGGGCTCAAGTAGGTAAAGATGCAGATGCGTATGCTACCAATACCTATCTTTGGCCATCTCAAACAGTAAGTGGTAATTTCGTGGGTGCCGGTAATAACTGGACAGGAGGTGGCCCTAATTTAAAGCCAGAAATTCAGACATCTTATGAGATAGGTACAGAGCTTAGATTTCTAAAGGGAAGGCTGGGTCTTGATTTTACATATTACAACAGTGAAACTAAAAACCAGCTTGCTGCCCCTCGTCTTTGCCAATCAACAGGATATATATTTCTTACTTTAAATAGTGGTTCTGTTAAAAATCAGGGTATGGAGCTATCAATAAATGCTACTCCAATTGATAAAAAGGATTTTACATGGGATGTAACTCTCAATCTCTCCGGTAACCGCGGCAAGCTTGGAGATTTTCTTCCGGGAGTAGGTCTATTTTATGTAACCGATGTTCAAATAGGAGGGGTTAAAGCTGCTTCAATTCCAAATGGTGGATACTTCCTTGGTATGACAGGCGATTACTGGGTGAGGGAAAAGGATGCCAACAATAAAGAGATTCCGGGAGGAAGATATGTGATTGATGAGGCAACAGGACTCTATACCACAACTAAAGTCACTACCAATATTGTAGGTAACAGGGAACCTAAGGTTATTGGAGGTTTGAACAACAGTTTCCGTTATAAAAACTTGGATTTTTCATTTCTTCTCGATATAAGAATAGGAGGTGATATTTATAATGGCACAGAGTACTACACAACAATGAAGGGTTTAAGTAAAAGGACTCTCCAGCGTGATGCCGTTACAGTATCAGGTGTAGGAAAGGCATCAGGCCAACCGTTGAGCTATACTTATGAGCGCGGTCAGAATTACGTTATCAATAATGCTACCTACTCTGGTGCTTATATGATACAGCAGTACTGGTCAAGTTACTGTGACAATTCATATAATTTTATTACTGACACAAACTGGCTGAGACTTCGTTCTATCTCACTCACATATGATTTTACAAGTATGTTTAAGAAAAATGGCTTTGTAAAAGGTCTTTCAGCAAATATATCTGCCAATAATCTATTTGTATGGACTAACTACAAGGGAATGGATCCGGAAGTGAGTGTTTCTGGATCGGGTACAGGTGGTTCAGGTTCAATGGGTATCGATTACTGCGGTGTGCCTTCTACCAAGAACGTGACATTTGGCATTAATTTAACATTTTAATTAACAGATTTAGGAAAAATATGATTATGAAAAAAATATTACATATAACTTTAAGTCTGGTTTTTCTACTTAGTGTATCCTCATGTAATGAATGGTTAGATGTCAATGTTGACCCTGATAACCCAAGTGACCAGAGTGCTACAGTAGAAATCAGGCTGCCATGGATACAGCATTATTTTATGTATGCATATGGTACTGCCAACATGCGTACAAGTACAATCGCAGGAATTATTACACAAACTTCCACTACTTCCGGGAATGGTCTCTTAGCTGCATGGGATCCTGCTCAGTCAAGTTGCACTACCATCTATCAGAACTGGTTTATTGGTGCGGCTGTTAATTTGCAACCTATGATTGATAAGGCTATCAAAACCGGTTCCTATCATTATATTGGAGCAGCTTATTGTATAAGAGCAATGGGCTTTTTAATGATGCTCGATTTACATGGAGAAATGCCTTATACTGAGGCTTTAACAGGTAAATACAACCCTAAATATGACGATGGCAAAACTATTTATGATGGCTGTATGGCTGATTTGGATCGTGCTATTGAGTACTTTAACATGACTCAAAAGGCCGGCTCTACACCACTCTCTGCCGGAGATACGTGGAATGGCGGAGATGTCCAGAAATGGATTAAATTATGTTATGGTGTAAAGGCTCGTTATCTGAACATTATCTCCAAGAAGTCAAACTACAGTCCTGACGCCGTTCTTGCCGCACTGGAACATGCACCTCAGTCCAATGCAGATAATACTGTGATGAAACATTACAATGTTCAGGGAGATGCTACAAATATTACTGTAGGAGACCCTTACCAAACTAACAGTACTTGGAACTCAGTTGGATATGGTACTTCACAACGTATGACCAGATGGTATCTAAATCTTTATACTAACAAATATACAGGTGGTTCTAACGTTATTGATCCACGTTTATCCAAGGTTTTCCCTGCAATGATGAAAAACATAAAATTGGATGCTTCGGGCAAGATTTTAAGTTATGAATGGGCACGAGATATTGGAGTTGACATGATGAACTCCGATATCCGTCAAAATAGTGGGCCAATGTTAGCTTCGTACGCAACAGCAGATAAGGTTATAAAGTATACTATTGCCGATCAGGCTGAAAGAAATTCCTTTATTGCTTCTCTTGGGAGTAAGCCATATACTGTCAGTGGAAATGATGTTTCTGTCACATATAGAAAGGGATCTTTCTATGTCAACAGCACAAACTACAAAAGGGCAGGAGACACTGTATATGTAAATTTGAGATCCAACAGTCTGTCAACAAGCGGAAGGTCTGCTACTGATACATATTACTATATTTTAGCTGATCAGGATGCAGTAGCCGGTACAGGTACTTTCTATGCAAGACCGGATTCAGACTCAGATATTCTTACATATGCCGAGATGTGTTTCATCAAGGCTGAGGTCTATCTAAGGAAGAACATGCAATCACAGGCTCATGCTGCATATCTTGCAGGTATTCAGGCTCATTTTAACAGGATGCAGACCAAGCTTAATGAGTGGAAGTCTAAGGGTGTTGTCAATCCCGATCAGATGCCTATGAGTGATGCAGATATTGCTGCTTATATGGCAAGTGCTGCGGTTGTTCAAAATCCTGCAAATCTGACTATGGCCGAGATTATGAAACAAAAAATGATCGCTCTGGGCTTCGACTATCAGAATTGGAACGATATGAGGCGCTTCAACTACAGTGCTGGCAATATTGGCAACTTTGGCGTTGTTTACAAAGACTACAAGAGGCCTTATGAGTTTAAGGCAACTAATAAGATGACAGGAACAAGCCCTACAGATTTGACATATTGGTTCCGCCGCTTCAGTCAGAGTACACACGAAAGTAACTACAACAAGGAGCAGTTAATGGCATCAAATCCTCTTGCCATGCAAGATGCAATCTGGAGTGATCCTGTTTGGTGGGATATTCCTGAATAATTTGTATTTGATATTGTCTCATTAGATAAAGAGGGTGTCCAAAAAGCAATTTTTGGCCCCTTTTTTTCATTTTTTAAGCCCCGAAAAAATCAAAGAAAAAAAGCGTTAAAAAAACAGCAGTGACGTGGGGGAGCTGTCATTTCGACGGGATATATTTATTTGAAAAAGTTACCTTTTAAGGAAGGGTTTTAAATCTTTAATAGCTACTTTGCTCTGTATAATACCTTCAGCGTAACATGCAATTTCATAACAGTCAAAGTTAAAAGAGACAGTATCTTTGATGAAGTTAAAATCTAATTCATAAAGAGAATCAAGTGATACTCCTTCCCTGTTGATTGATTTGTTGATAATATCAAGCAGGGCAGTTGTGTCTGCTTTACTTGTCAATCTGAAAAAGTCACTAAAGCTTATTCTTGCTTTTTTCTTTTTGTCAAAATTGAAAGAGTAGTAGGATGACATGGGATGAGCAGCACCTGCCATGTAGTTAAAAACAGTAAAAGAATAACTTACGATTTTTCTATCACTGTAAATTGATGACGGGCTTGCCATGAAACTGCTAATAAAAGGGGGATGAGTCTCATTTGGAGAGAATTCAGGTTTCACTATACTTTCAATAAATTGATCTTTTTGTCTAAGTAATTCATTTTTTATACAAGTGTCAAATTCATTTATGTCACACACAGGAGTGACAATTAATATTTCGCAATTTGCAGTTAAATCTTTCATGCTAAGAGTGTCAAGTCTAATATCAGCTCTACTATTATTGTTAGTATTTGCTAAGTTGCAACTTGTAGTAAAGTTCAAGGCTGTTATAATCAGGACAATACTTAGGAGATTAATAATTTGTTTCATAATAATAGTTATTTGTTTATTCTGTGAAGTTTTCCCATAAAGAATAGACCTGTTTTTTAACTATCTGTGCCCACTCAAAATGTGAGTGAGTTTTATCGAAGGTCTGCCAAGGGATAGGCTTTCCTATTTTTACCCTGATTGTTTTTCCTTTTTTGTTAAACAGTTCTCTTGGCAGCAGTGCAAGTTCAATATTTGTCTTTATTCCGAATAGTTTCCTGAACATATAGATGAATATGAAAAGATTGGAATTTCTACCTCTAAAGCAAATTGGCACAACATCTCTTTTACTTGAAATTGCCTTTGAAATAAAACTTTTTTGCCAGTCACAGTCCTCAACTTTTCTATGATATTTTCTGGAGACTTCTCCTGCAGGAAAATGAGAAATTGGATCATTTCCGTTGTAAACCTCTTCCAGTGCCTGAAGATATTCTCTCGAGGAACCCTCAAATACGTTAACAGCTGCTATCAACGGGCGGAGTTGAGGAATATACATAAATGCCTCATTGGCAATTGCTTTGACGGTGCCATACTTTTGTGTAATTATGTATGTAAGTATAAGCCCGTCAACTATGCCAAAAGGATGATTTGCAACAAAAAAGCAACGACCGCTTTCAGGCAGGTTTTCTGTTCCGGTAATTTCAATTTTCAGATTGAGCTCATCAATTATTTCTGGAAGAAAATCTTTGCCAATAAAGTCCTTATACTTGTTCATTATGTAGTTCAGCTCATCCTCTTTGATGATACCGGCAATAATATTTGTTACAAATCGAGGTAGTGATTGCAAAAATGTCGAATTGCCTTCAGAAAGTATTTTCCTTATGTCCACGTACTTAACTTCTTGCTCCATGTATATTAATTTTGGGTTGTAATAAGCAATTTTATGGCCAAAATTTTGGATAAAATAAAAAAAATTTTCACTTTTGCTGCAAATGTAAGAGCAATGATGATTTTCAACAATAATTTTAACCTTAATAATGACAATTCTAATAAATTGCCAGGGGGAAGTTGTTGATAGTGTTTAAGATATAATTTATTAGCGACCTCCCCTGCAACTCAGGGGAGGTTTTATTTTTATAGATATATAATACATGGATAGAACATTAATTCCGAAGGGCTATAAGTCGCCTCTTGATATTTGGCAGACAGAGCTGGCAATCAAATTTATTAAGGACACATTTCAGGTTGAATTGTCTTCTGAGCTTAAACTAAGAAGAATAACAGCCCCGCTGTTCTTACAGGCCGGTACGGGTCTCAATGACAATTTAAATGGAGTTGAGACACCTGTCAGTTTTAAAACTGAAGGTGGGAATGGAAATATGGCTGAAATAGTACAGTCTCTTGCTAAATGGAAACGTTTTGCTTTGTGGCGTCATAATTTTAAACCAGGCATAGGTGTGTACACAGACATGAATGCAATCAGACCTGCTGAGATTACAGACAATATTCACTCAATTTATGTTGATCAGTGGGATTGGGAAAAGGTAATCAAACCATCAGACAGGAATGTAAAAACTTTGTATAATTGTGTAAGACACATTTACTCAGCCATTAAACGTACTCAATTTCTTTTGACTGAGAGATTCACCCAGCTGGATCCATTCTTGCCGGATGATATATCATTTTTTCATGCCCAGGATTTACTTGAAATGTATCCTGACTTGGAGCCAAAAGAGAGGGAGAATGAAGCAGCAAGGAAATATGGAGCAATTTTTATTAGAGGAATTGGAGGAAAACTTTCTGACGGCACAATTCATGATGGCCGTTCTCCTGATTATGATGACTGGTCAACTTCCACAGGAGACAAGTCGGTGATTGGGGGTGTATCGCTTTCAGGTCTCAATGGTGATATTATTATCTGGAATCCAGTGTTGAAGTCTGCGTTGGAAATTTCTTCAATGGGCATCAGGGTAGATCCCGTATCTCTTGAAAGACAACTTATAGAGCGTGGAGCAGAAGAGAGAAGTTCACTCTATTTTCACAAGTTACTTTTTGACGGCAAGCTTCCATGTACAATGGGAGGAGGAATAGGCCAATCACGGCTTTGCATGCTATTGTTACAGAAATGTCATATTGGTGAGGTTCAATCTTCCATGTGGCCTGAAGAGACTCTGCAAATTTGTGCTGATAGAGGAGTTTTTATTTTTTAATGAATGCTTTTATGAAATTTAAAGGAGCTATTTTTGACCTTGACGGTACTCTTGTAGATTCAATTGAAGATCTGGCAGATTCAATGAATGTAGTATTAAAAGCAAATAATTATCCGGAACATGAAATTGGCAAGTATAAATTGTATGTTGGAAATGGCATAAATACACTTGTCAGAAGATCTCTTCCTGTGGGTAGCGATGAGGAGACTATATTAAAGTGTTATCGGTCAATGATGAATGTTTATGATAACAACTGTGTCAGTAAAAGCAGGCCATATGATGGAATCAGGGAGCTTTTGCAAGAATTTGCCGACAAAAAGATAAAGCTTGCAGTACTTTCAAACAAAGCAGACAATCTTACCAAAAAGATTATTGACTCGCTTTTCCCTGAAATTCCATTTGTAAAGGTAGTAGGTCTTGTGGATGAAAATCTTAAGAAGCCAAACCCTGAAAGTGCTCTTGCTATTTGTAGAGAAATGAATGCTTCTTCCGATGAAGTTCTTTTTTTAGGCGATACGGCTGTAGATATGCAGACTGCAAAAAATGGCGGTTTTGTTGCAATAGGCGTTTTATGGGGCTTTAGAGGCAAAGATGAGTTAATTGAGGCCGGCGCAGATATTATAGTGGAAAAACCAGTAGAGGTGATGAATTTTTTGGATAGCAAAAGATAGTTGTCAATCTAATTTTATTGTAAATTTGAAGAGTCTCAAATGATATTACATGAAGGTAAACATAATTGGTGGAGGAATGTCCGGCCTGACATTAGGTTGTTACCTTCAGAAGTATGGTTTTCAAACTGAGATTTTCGAAAAAAATGCAGTTCCAGGGGGGCTTTGTGCGAGCTGGAAGAGGGGAGAATATACGTTTGATGGCAGTATTCGCTGGATACTTGGTTCCGGAAAAGGTAATGCTTTTTATAAGCTCTGGTCTGAATTAATTGACATGGAGGAGGTTGATTTTGTAACACATGAGACTTGTATTGAAATAGAGCTGAATAACAACAGAAATAAATATGGGGAGAAGGTATTTAAACTCTATACCAATATTGATCGTCTCAAAGCCTATCTTATCGATATTGCTCCTGAAGATGAAAAACAAATAAGGAAATTTATACTTCTTCTTCGCGTACTGCAAAGGTATGAATTACCTCCAATGATCTGTGAAATATCACAGTTACAGAGTATGAAACAAAAATTGAGGATGATCAGCTATCTTCCTCTTGGACATAGTTTTCTCAAATGGGGCAGAACTACTAATTTTGAATTTGCAAGGAAGTTAAAAAATCCATTTCTCAAGGAAGCCATGGAGCTGCTTTACGACGGGGATGAAGTAAATCTTCTTGTAGTATCAATGCCATTGGCGGCGTATGACAAGACGAGTGCAGGCTACCCTGTTGGTGGATCGGCAAAATTTGCCGAAAGATTTTGGAAAAGATATGAAAGTCTGGGAGGCGTGATTCATTTTAACAGTCAGGTTGTTAGGGTACATATAGACAATGGCAGAGCTGCTGCCATTGAACTTTACGACGGTAGAAGGGTGGAATCGGATGTGACAGTTTCTGCATCTGATTGGCATTTTACTGTTTTTGAGGCACTGGAAGGAAGATTTGTTGACAGTAAAATAAACAAACTTGCCAATTTGAAATCTTTTAAACTTTATCCTTCAGTTATAATGATTTCTCTTGGGGTTGCAAGAAGTTTAAAAGAATATCCGCATTTTTTTAGATTTCCACTACAGAATTGCTATAAGTCACCTGATGGAACAGTTTACAAAAGACTCGAAGTACATATTTTTAATTACGACCCCACTCTTGCTCCTGAAGGCAAGTGTGTTGTTTCGATGAGTTTTTTCACTGAAAATGGACAATTCTGGATAGAAAAACGAGAGAGTGAAAGAGAGCAATATGATGTTCTTAAGGAACAATTCGCGTCAAACATGATTGACGAATTGGACAGAAAGCTGGGAGGAATTAAGGAGAATCTGGAGGTTGTAGATGTTGCAACTCCTGCTACCTACTTGAGGTATACCGGCAATTGGATGGGAAGTGCCCAAGGCTGGTTCCCCAAAGAAAATCTGATAGCAAAATCTCCTGTGGAAATCCAATTTCGCGGACTTAAGGATTTCTTTTATAACAGCCAATGGTTGATACCGGGGGGAGGACTTCCTACAATTCTTAAGGCATCACATGATCTTGCACAAAAAATGAGATTTGTGTTTTACAAGAAAAATTTCGATAAGATCTAAAATGATATCTTACAAGTAATACCACTGGTGGTGTATCTTAAATTTTCAGAGGCAAGCCCGCTGATAGGGATTTTAATATAAGGCTCAATCTGAAGATAAAGATGAGATGAAAGGGGTCTTTCAAATCCAAACATTAAATTTATTCTTCCTGCTACGTCAAAGGCATTGAAAGGCTCTTCCTTTCTTTCTGATGTTGTGGATACATTGTTGAGCTTATAGGTTTTTTGGGTTCCTGTTGCAATCATTGTTACACTTTCGCTTAACTCCTGTTTGTACATTGTATGGGTGTACCGTTCCCCTAAATAGGCCAAAGAAGAAACTCCGGCAGAAAAATAAAAGCTCTCTCTGTTTTCGCCTGACATTTTGGATAGAAACCTCCAGGTAATGTTGACAGGAATGTCAAGATTGGTCAATTCGGCTATAAGACGATTTGCTGGAATAGCTCCGCCTTCAATAGAATTGTTTGATTCAATTGTCTGATGCTCTATTTGCAATCCTGTGGTGAGTGATAATTTTGGAAGTAGCTTTATCTCAAGGTTAACGCCACCGGAAAGGTTGAAGGAAGAGGCTGTAGATGTCGAATTTATTCCTGGAGAGAGGTTTAATCCAATAAGTACTTTTTTTCTCTTTTCTCTTATGTTCTGATTTTGAGCAGACCTTTGTTCCAGAATATTTTTATCGACATATTCCGTATCATTTCTTTCTTTCTTATTCGCAGATGCATTTTCAGATGCAACTTCCTTTTCTTTAGTACTTTCCTTATTTTCTGTAATCAATTTGGGTGACTGCGATTGGAGAGAATCCCTTATAATGTTGAGAGTGTCATGTTTTATGGTTATAACCTCAATGGAATTATGACCATTTGCGAATATGTCTGTTTTTTTTGCTTCTTCAGATATAGCAGGATTTCTTATTAAAAAGTTCTGCTTAATTGTTGGTGCCACTGGCAGTTTTTTCTCATTTTCGACAACTATAGATCTACTCTTGTTTTGAACAATCGACTGTTCAGAATTTATTAATAATAGTGCAAGCCCAAAAATCAGACATGCTGCAGCTCCGGAAGAAATTCTCAGAAATAGGGTTCTTCTTCTCCTTCTTTGTTTCAGAACAAAATTCTCCCAAGCGCCCTCTACATAGCTCTCCTCATGTTCTAAAGCGGTTTTTTTGATAATTTCCACTATTTCATTCTCTTCTGTCTCCATAATCTCTTTCTTCATATTATTTGCGACTAGTGTTGAAGTGGAGTTTGAAAATTTCCTGCAGTCTTTTTTTTGAACGTGAAAGGTATACTCTTGAAGAACTCTCCGGAATTTTTAATTCTTTAGATATCTCTTCGTGACTGTATCCTTCAATTTCATACAGACAAAAAACTGTTTTGTGAAGCTGCGGCAGATATTTGAGCAGGTTGATTATCTCTTTGAAAGTGATGGAACCAACTATATCTTGGTGTGAATCCTGAAGTGTCAGCTCTTGAACATCAACCATTGTGCCTCTTTTCAATTCTTTTCTATATTTATCAATTGCAGTATTTATCACTATCTTTCTCAACCAGATTTTAAATGGCTTTGAAGTGTCGTATCTTTTAATCTCATGGAAAATCTTTATGAAGCTATCGTCAACAATCTCGACAGCTTCATTTTTCTCTTTGGCATATAACAAGGCTACACTCATGGCATAACCGAAAAAGTTCCTGTACAGCACTTCACGGGATCTTTCATTTTGACGAATGCAGCCTTGTATTATGACAGTTATATCTTGCTCTTCCTGTTTTACCACCAATTTGAACTTTACATGCCTGACAATGATAAGGATTTATTTTCAAATTCAGTTGGTATTTCTTAATCTGACTACATATTTAAGGATTGAATATGGTTCAACTTCTGAGGTTATCACTCTGTCGTCGAGAAGCTCTTTTCTGACTTTTTGAGGTATTACGCACAGACTTTCGTTAAACCCAAGTTTTGCCGGCATAAGTAAAATTGCATAACCACCCTCTTTCATTAGTTTTATTCCCTCTTCAAGGCCTTGTACCGCCTGCATATGATCGAGAAAGAATGATGCACCAGTAACCGATGAAATAATCGAATCGTTTAAGTATTTTCTCGTAAAGTCAATATCAACCCTTGAACCCATGTACGGTCTGAAACCCGTACCGGGTATGCTGTCTATAAAAAACAATCCTGAAGGTAATTGCTCGTACTGTCCGGGATATTTTAGATCGGCATACTTTTTTATTGAGTCTATTTGTTTTTCATACAGGTCATTTTCAGTTTCTACTCCTGTAACTTCTATATCAATAATAAAATTAGTGTTGACTTGGAAATAAGCACAACTATAGCTGCCATAAGCAAGGTAAGAAGGAACGAAAAACTGATATTTCTCGCCAACTTTCATCAGACCGATGCCATAGTCCAGTCCCTGAGGTACCATTGTGTTGCTTTGCAGACAAAATTGCAGTGGTTTGTCACCCTTTTCTCTACTTATTGATTGCAGTACAGTACCGTCAAAAAGGGAGACAGTATAATAGAAACTAACCACGTTTCCCCTATTTAGTGATGTTCCGGTGTTATTTTCTTGCAGCTTTCTATAGTAAATACCACTATTATGTTTCTGTGCAACAATGTTGTTGTCTGTGAGGTACTTGTTGATTTTCTGATCATCAATCCTCACTTGTTCTTCAAAGTCTGAATCATCGTCTAGACATGATGTTGCAACAAAGGAGAATGGAAGCAGCAATAGAACCGCAAGAGTAAATTTGGTAAAAAATTTGTTCCTCATAATTTTTATCATTTTTATTTAACAATACGTAAGCAAATATAAAAATGTTACATTTGCGAGGAACCACATGTTAAAAATGCAGACCCAACCGGAGGAATTATTGGTTCTGGCCATCAAAGCTGGTGACAGAAAGATGTTTGAGATATTCTTTAATTCGGAGTATTCAAATGTCAAGTTTTTTGTTTGCCATTATGTTAAAGATTATAGTTCTGCTGAGGATATAACACAAGAGACTTTTCTTTCTATTTGGAAAAGTAGGGAGATGCTCGATGTCAATCTGAATTTAAGGTCATATCTTTTTACCATAGCCAGAAATAAATCTTTAAATTATCTGAGAGATGTAGTTTCTAAAGTTTCAGATGAACTTGACAAAATTGAATTGCAAATTTCAATCAATTCCTTGTCCGGTGATTATATTATTTCAAGAATTGATGCACTCGACATGGAGCAATTGATTGAACAAACTTTTTCCATTCTTCCTGATAAGATAAGAGAGCCATTTATTTTAAGTCGCAAATTCGGGTATACGTATGAGGAGATAGCACAGAAGCTCGGAGTTTCCGTAAAAGTTGTGGAGCATAGCATATCTGCAGCACTTAAGGTCTTCCGGAAACGTATGAAAAGATACATTGAATAAATAATATAATTGGGGGAAAAGATTGTCAAGGTGTATTATTAAAGAGAAATTATGAATAAGGAGATTTTAAATAGGTATTTAAATGGTTCTGCAACCAAAGCAGAGAGAGAATCTGTGCTTAAATGGGCTGCGTCTTCAGAGGCTAACAGAGAGGAGCTTGAGACGCTCAAGGCTCAATGGGTTTTTGATCATCTCCCTTCTTCTGCCGCCCCTGAAGGAGCAATTGTAAAAATGAGAAAAAGATTGGGAAGAAGCGGCAGTAATACGAGATTTATTATAAGAATTGCAGCAGTACTTTTTATTCCTCTTGCCATTTTTGCTTTTTATCAGCGACTTCAGTTAAATGAGTTAAAAGATAAACTCTCTTCTGTAAATCGTAGCATAACCAATCAGGCTGATAAGGATTCACTTATTTATACTGTTCATACAGGTGTTAAAGGGTTGGTTGACTTGCCGGATGGGAGCAAGGTGTGGCTTAACAGTGGCAGTTCAATAAAGTGTCCGCTAATGTTTGCAGATAATCAGAGGGATGTTGAGTTGGATGGTGAAGGCTATTTTATGGTTAAGGGTGATCCTGAGTGGCCTATGTTCATAGGTACAAAGAGAAAAATTACAATAAAGGTTACTGGTACTGAATTTAACCTTACCTCTTATGCCAATGATACAGAGCTAAGACTTACTCTGGTTAGAGGCAATGTGGCCATTCTGAATGAAAAGGATCATTCGGAAATTCTCGTCAAACCCATGGAAGAGATTGTAATACCGGACAGAATGGCTCCACCAAAACTCAGACAACAGGCCGATGTTCATCTTAATACAGCATGGAAAGAGGGATTCTTGCTTTTTGACAATACACCTATGGACGAAGTTATTAAGAGAATGGAGAGATGGTACGGAGTAAAATTTATAGTAAGGGATACCTCTATCCTGAATAATCATTTCACAGGAGAGTTCAAGTCTGAGTCTCTCTCTCAAGTACTTGATTTTCTAAAAAAATCCTCATTTATTGGTTATAAAATTGAAGAGACTACAGTGACATTGTCCAGGTTGTAATTTTCAGGGGGGATTTTTATACTTGTGTGTATTATTTGGGAAACACTAACCTAAATATGTCACATGATTAATTTAATTAACATCAGTACTAGAAGGTTTATTGGCACAATTATTCTGTTTGCAGGTTTTCTTTTTGTAAGTCAAAATGTCGCTGCTCAGAATGTAACATTAAATCTCAAAAATGCTCCTTTGAAGTCAGTTTTGAAGGAGATTCAGAAACAAACGGGTTATACATTTGTCTATAACGACAATTTGATCCAGTCTCAGGACCCGGTAAACATTTCAGTCACAAATTCAAGTCTTAAGGCGACTCTTGACGAACTGCTTCTAAAGATGAGGATAGACTATGAAATTGTAGGCAAACAAATTATTCTTTCCCCAAAAAAGAGTGCAGAAAAACCTGGTGAGAAACTCAGAAATATTACGGGTAAAGTGTTGGATAACGAAGGCAAGCCTCTTGTAGGAGTGGCGGTATTTGTTCCAGGTACGCCTTATGGGACTATTACCGGGAATGACGGTACCTATAGTTTTTCAGTTGACAATAACCCTGATTTGCCTGTGCGTTTCAGTTTTATCGGGATGGAGACTAAAGATGTAAAACTTGGCAATCAGTCAAGGATTGACGTTTCGCTTTCTCAGTCGAGTTATAGTCTGGAAAATGTTATTGTTACAGGTTATCAGACAATTTCGAAAGAGAGAGCCACAGGCGCATTTTCCAAGGTAACAACTAAGGATTTTGAGGTCAAGAGGCTAAGCTCTTTCAGTAATCTTCTTGAAGGACAGGTAGCCGGGTACAACAAGGGATTAATTCGTGGAACAACTACCATGAATGGTTCAAAAAATCCTCTTTATGTAATTGACGGATTCCCGGTTGAAAATGTCAAGTATACATACTACGGTTCAATCAGCGAACAATTGCCTGACATAAACTTCGAAGATGTTGAGAGCATAACAGTTCTCAAGGATGCTGCGGCTACTTCTATTTATGGAGCCAGAGCAGCAAATGGAGTTATTGTTATAACTACAAAGAAAGCTGCCAGGGGCAAAACTGATATCTCATTCTCTTCCAGTCTGACCTATACGCCTTACGAATTTTACAAAGGCAACCTTGCAGATTCTCAAACTCTTGTAGACATTGAACAGGAGTGGGCTTCCGGCAATCCGAAACTTCAGGGTTCCACAGCATCAACCTATGCGGCTAATTGTCTGGATAAGGCAGTATTTCCCACAAAAGGGATAAAGACTATTCTAAACTATTATGCCGGAAGAATATCTCAGGCAGAAATGAATGCTCAACTTGAGGCGCTTGCATCAAAGGGCTATAATTATATTGATCAAGTAAGCAAATATGGCAAAAGGGATAAATTGCAGCAGCAATATAACCTGAATATTGGCAATTCCACTGATAAAAACTCCGTTTATGCTTCAATTACATACAGGAGTAACAGACTTGAAGATATAAACTCAAGAAATGAATCAATAGGGATAAATTTGAAAAATTCACTGAACCTTACAAAATGGATGAGTTTAGATTTTGGTACCTATATCAATTATTCTGATGGGGTAACTCAAACTTTCAATTTGATGAGCCCAGGCTATACTGTCATGCCTTATGATGATCTTGTGAATGCAGATGGGACAAATTATACAAAGACTGCAGCCGAAAGGTACAGTGTCGAAAATCTGAAAAAAATTACTGATTATAAGCTGTATAATATGGACATTACTCCTATGGACGAGATTAATTGGAACAATCAGAAAAATCGTGATTTCAGCAATCGTATCTACACAAGGTTAAACATCAATATTCTTAAGGATTTAAAGAGTTCTACCTCTTTTCAGTATGAGTATGGCAATTACAAAATAGCTCAACTTTTTGACAAAAGATCTTACAAGGTTCGTTCAGATGTAAATTCTTCTGTTACCTTCAATGCAGGTGAGTTCAGGCTGCCATATGGTCATGAGTACTATACCAGCACCAACCTGACACATGGATATACCTTCAGACAACAGCTTGATTACAATACAAAAATCAAGGAGAAACATGAGATAGTTGCTCAGGCAGGGTTTGAGGTCAGAGAAAATCAGACAAAATACAATTCAGACAAGCTTTACAACTATGATCCTGATATGCTTTCCTATACTCCTATCGATGAAAAGACACTTTCAAGCAGTGCAAGTGGAGCATGGGGAACTTTTTCATTGGCGAGTAACCTCGACAAGCCGTATTTCAGAGAATACATCAACCGCTATGTCTCACTTTACGGTAACGTAGCCTATACATTTGATTCAAAATATACCTTTACCGGAAGTATTCGCTGGGATCGTTCCAATCTTTGGGGGACAAGCTCAAAGTATCAGAATAAACCAATTTACTCCGTAGGTCTTTCCTGGAATCTTAAGCGGGAAGAATTTTTCGACGTGGATTGGGTAGACATGTTGAAGATAAGACTTAGCCATGGAATTGGAGGAAATATTGCCAAGAACTCTGCTCCATATATGACTGCAAGTTATTCTAACAACACTACTGTTGGCGGAATACAAGGTTCTGTTTCGAGCAGGCCAAATCCTGCACTCTGTTGGGAAAAAACCACGACAGATAATTTAGGTGTTGATTTTGCACTTTTTGACAATAGAGTCAATGGCGCTTTAGAAGTTTACGAGAAAAAAGGAGAAGATCTTTTAGCTAATACAATGGGCGTACCAACCGAAGGATATGGTTACTCAACTTATACCATAAACAATGGAGAGATGACCAACAAAGGATTTGAAATTACACTCCAGGGCGATGTGATAGAGGGGAAGGATTATTCACTTGGTGCTTCATTCATAATGGGATATAACAAAAACAAGGTAACTTACGTAAATGTTAAAGCTCCTGTTTATTACCTTGCTCTCGATTATCCGGAATCTTATCCGAGAATTGGTAATCCTTACAATGCTATTTATGGTTACAAATGGGCAGGACTTTCGACTACAGGTCTTCCACGGATATATAATTCAAAAGGTGAAGTAATTACTACTCAACCATCAGATATTGAAAGTATTATTTATCTTGGAACTTATACTCCTGTATATAATGGTTCCTTCTCACTCAATGGAAGGTACAAAAACTGGACAATATCACTTCAGTTCAACTATGAGGGAGGTCATAAAATAAGAAACACATTTGTTCCATCTCTCTCATCTTCTTACTCTTCTGCTCTCGCATCTTACGTAACTAATCTAAGCTACAATGTAAATTCGAGAATTAATAACAGGTGGAAGCAAGCCGGTGATGAGACGAAAACAAATATACCACGGATCGTTTTCGAATATGATCCTTCATACAGCTCATATTTGTACACTATCTATTCCATGGCAGATATCAACGTGCTTGATGCCGACAATTTAAGGCTCAGCAATGTGTCGCTGAGTTACAAAGTCCCTGATTTGGTATGCAAAAAAGTGTATATGTCATGTGCGAGACTGCAGTTCAATATTGAAAACGCTGCAATGTGGGCAAAGAGCAAGGAGGCCAAGTATATGCTTGGCGGCTATGTAAAGCCTAACTATGTATTGGGATTATATCTAAACTTTTAAACGCATTAAAAGATATGAAAAAATATATATCAAGATCAATTACGGCAATAGTAATCCTTTTTTCTGTTTTCTCAGCAACCTCATGTGATGATTACCTGAACGTATTGCCCAAGGGGAGTAAAATTCCCAAGACTCTGACAGATTTTGAGGCCTTTTTGAGAGATGAGTACAGCAATCAGACCACAAATGTGGAACAATCCATTATTCTGCTGAACGACAGGTATGTAACAATTGCGAATTTAAATTATTATCCGCTTTGGAAAGCGAATTATAATTGGGATGAAACGGCGAACAGAATTGAGCTGAACAGTAGTGACGAAAGTACCTATTATATGCAGTATAAAACAATTAATACCTGCAATCTGATTATTGAGAATGCACCTACTGCTACTGAAGCTACTGAAGCACAGAAAAACGAAGTGATGGCTTATGCCAAAGTGATTCGTTCAATGAGCTATTATGTGCTTGTTAATTATTATGCAGCTCCATACCAGGCCTCCACAGCTTCTTCAACACTTGGTGTACCTCTCATAGAGAGTGCCAATCTTGGGGCTCCTTACAAGCAAGTTACAGTTAAAGAGATATATGACTATATTATTAGAAATGTGACTGAGGCGATTCCATATTTACCTAATTTCGGCATGACTCCTCTTCATCCGGGACTTGGAGCAGCTTATGCATTTCTTGCAAGAGTTTATTTGACAATGTGCGACTATACCAATGCTGCAAAATATGCAGACCTCGCATTGGGTATTAATAACCAGCTTTATGACTGGACAGCGTTTTATGCTGCCAACAAGACTCAGATTGAGAATCCTGCATCCTATACACGTCTTGTTGATCCTTGCAATTATACATTTGTGGAGAATTATAATTACAGACATGGCTCTACTTACTATAGTGCTGCAGAAAATTCTATTCCAGTTGAGCGTATAGCTCTTTTCGAGCAAGGAGATGCGAGATTTAAAGCGCGCTGGAAGTTATACACTGCCGGTCAAGACACTTATTATTACTCAACATTGACAGGTTATCACAACTATGGAGGTTGTACTACAACCGAAGTATATCTTATAAAGGCTGAGTGCCAGGCAAGGGCAGATAAACTCAGTGATGCAATGAATACTTTGAATACAGTCCGCAAGAAAAGAATACTTTCTACCTATTATCAGGATCTTTCTGCTTCTTCCAAGGCTGATGCAATAGCGAAGATTCGCAGGACCAAGGATAATGAGATGATGTTTTCAATTGTTCCGTTTGCTGATGCCCGTCGATTTAATGCAGAGGGGACATATGCCAATACACGTACCTTCAGCAAGGTAGTTGGGACAACAACTGTCACACTCTCTCCTACATCACATATGTGGACAATGCCTTTTCCTAAAGGAGCTACTGATAATCCAGGCAATGGTACCATTAAGCAAAATGTGGATAAATAATTATGAATTGCCCTAACAAAAGAAATATGAAAAAATCTACGAATATTATCTCATTATTGTCGTTAATTGTTTTGTCATTAACTCTCACATCCTTTGCACAGCAAAATCCAAAACCTTTCACTATAGATGTAACTCTCAATGGTCTTGAAGATGGGACAGTTATTGAACTCGTGCCGGCCTGTACTCACAGGGCAGAAAAGCCTGTGGCAACGGCAGTTCTTAAAGGAAGCAAGGCAAATTTCAGTCAGATTATCGACAGTCCAAGATGCTACAATCTTAGAGTTAAGGACTCTTATGGACATCTTCAGTTCATGATCGACAGTGGTGACAAAATGACTATTTATGCAGATGTTACAAAGAGTATCTCTAATGGAGAAGCTTCATATAACTTTCACAATGTTAAAATAGAAGGCAGTCAGGTTTATCAGGAATTTAAGGCAAAGACAGCAGAGAGAGAAAAACTTAACAAAGATTTTGAGGAAATGCATAAAAAATTCTCAGCTATCAGTCAAAAAATTTCAAAGGCTCGTTCCATGAAAGATCAAAAAGCTCTTGACTCACTGTATGCTACAGAGGAGTATAAGCAGTTAGAAAGTGCAGAGCGGGATTTCTTTAAAATGGTGGAGGAAAGTGCAAACAGAAGTTTTCTTGAAAATAAGGATAGCTGGTGGGGTCCGTTTTTGATGCTCTATCAAACAGCTTATTTTACAAAAGAGAACAGGCCAGTATTCGATTCAATGTCCAAAGAGGCAAAAGATAGTTATTATGGCAAACTAGTTTTTGATGAGCTTTACCCTGTAAATAGGGCAGGAAATAAAATTCCTGATTTTATAGTCACAAACAGAGATGGGAGCACTGTAAAATCTATGGACTTGATAAAGGGCAACAAGTATGTTCTTATAGACTTTTGGGCTTCGTGGTGTTCTCCTTGCAGAAAAGAGATACCCAACCTTAAGGCCCTGTATGCAAAATATCATGATAAGGGGTTGCAGATAATCAGCATTTCGACCGATAAAAAGGCACAAGATTGGGAAAAGGCTTTAGCGGCAGAACAGCTGCCATGGCTGAATTTCAGAGATGTTGACCAAAGTGTGGCTCAAACATTTAAGGTAAACGCTATTCCTGCCATCTTTCTTGTTGATGGTAATGGCATTCTGATAGATGATGGTCTGAGAGGCGAAGCATTGGCTGCCAAATTGGAAGAGTTGTTCAAATAACAACCTCCGAAAGGAGAAGTTTTTCAACTTTATAGAGTCGCTGGTTGGTTGTTTTGCTTTTTAAACCACCAAGCGACTCTATATATCTTCCAATTTTTATATAGTTAAATTCTCCAACAGGCAAATCCTCAGGGAGTTTGTCACGTCCTGAGTACCAGGCTGTTTTGATCTCTTTGTTTATTTGACGAACAATCCTGGCAAGCCTTACAACCTCTTCTGGTTCAGAGTCTCCTCCCATAAAGCATACACAGGTTATAGCGCTACCATAGAGACACATTAATTCTTCAAGTATCTCTTTTGTGAGAATTTCTCCTATATTTTCCTGGAGATGAGGGCTATGACATCCCTTGCATCTATTAGGGCATCCTGTAATGTTTATTGCAAGAGAAATCTCATCCGGAATCTCAATGAAGACAATATCGTAATTGTAAAATCTAAGCATTGCCAATTTCGTCTCCATATGAATAGTATCTTCTTGCGGCCTCTTTCTTACGTTCAGCAGAGAAATTGCTAACTCTTTTCATGTATCCAATTATGCGTGTCATGTAATCCAGATTATTACTGCCACATGAGGGACATTGTTTCAGGTAACGTTTGTCAATATGCCCACAATCATTACAGATAGTATTCGGAATATTGAAGGTTAGATAGTTGCATCCCTCAGTGGCAGCCACCTTCAGTAACAGTCTATATTGTTTTTGCGTGAGATGTTCCATAAGATTAAGATGTAGAGCTGACCCTCCTGTTAGATGTTTTATATATTTTCTGCCGTGAAGACGGATTTTGTCAATTACATTAATGCTTTCATCTTCAACAATGTAAAAATAGCTGTTGTAGCAATCACGTGTGACTTTCAAACCATCTTCTTTATCCCACTTTGCGTTTTTAACTCCAACATTTTCAGCCGGTATCATTTCGCAGTTGAACATAGTCTCTTTTGATCTATATTTTTTGTTGCATTGCTCTATCAATCCAAGGACACTTTGCACAAATGTGGCATACTCCTCGCAATCAGTTACTTTTATGCCCAGGAATTCCGCCGCTTCTACCAGACCATTAATCCCAATTGTTAGGTACTGCCTTTCAAGGTTTATATAACCTGCATCAAATAGCGGAAGCATACCTTTGTCTTTCAGATCTTTTAAATTTTCATTGTACGCCAGTTGTGCTTTGTGCATCAGTTCAACTATATCTTCAAGAAAGGTGAAATATGGTATTTCATATCTCGCAGCATACTGGATACAGCGGTTCAAGTTGACTGTCAATACACTTTTTGAACCTGTAGATATTCCGCCTGCTCCGAGAGTATAGCTAAAGCCATTATCTATAATTTCGTTTCTAAGTCTGCAGCAGCTGCTAAGGGAATCGACACTGTCGCTGAGATATGTAAAAAAAGAGTGCCCCTGGGAGTACATAAAGGCCGTAAAATCACCGTATTCCTTATCTTTTATATCTCCATCCTTAGTCAGCAGAGCCATAGTTTCAACGGGAAAAGTCAAGACTGTTTTTGTTCGCTCCTGATTAAACCATTTCATAAATCTTTTTTGAAGCCAACTAAGAGAATCCCAAACTGGCCGGCTGCCATCAGGAAAAATGAAATCTCCAAAAAGGCTTTCGAAATAATTGCGATCATAGTAAGAGATATTCCAAAAAACTGCCTGAAAATTGCGAGCGCCGGTAGGTTGGTTGATGGAGTATACAATTTGTTCAAAACAGTCAGTAATAACTTTATCTATGGTTCGATGTTTAAGTGACAGGTCGACAACTTCATCGACTCTTTTGTAATAATCAACACCGTATTCATGCGAAATAAAGTAATTCATGTACATCAGAAATTCAGGTGTTGCACAAGCTCCGCTAAGCATGCTCGATACTATAAAAACCAGATTGATAAACCCACCGCAGAAAGATTTCAGGTTTGTTGGCGGTTTGGAATTTCCCCCAATTGACATAGTACCACCAAGCAACCACGGGTACATGGTTATACTTGCACAGTAATTGGCGAGACTTGTTTCATCATTTTTATAGATCAAATGACTGTTGAGCAGATCAATATATTTATCAGCTACCTCTTTTCCGTACATCTCTTTAAGTCTGTCAGTCAGCAATCTTCGGTTCAGGCGAATAAATTCTGCCTTAGGAAGTTCTCCTGTAAGAGTTGCGATATTTTTCTTTTCCACATTTGCGTTTGCATCGTACTTACTTCCACTTGCAGGATTTTCTGCTGAGCAGTAATTAATCATAAATTTCAGTCTGTCGCGTGTTGCCCGATCTTCTGTGTGCTTTTGTCGATAAAGCATGTAAGCTTTTGCAACCGAGAAGTATTTCTCAGCCATAAGAGCGTTTTCAACTTGATTTTGGATTTCTTCTACATTCATTCTGTCGGATATTCTTATCCGCGAAAGGATGTTTGTAAGATCTTCCTCTGTAGCAAAACTGCCAACAGAAAGAAATGCTTTTCTAACTGCATTTTTGATTTTTTCAATTGAAAAGGGTTCTACAGTTCCCTCTCTTTTAATGATGTTTAATCCCTGACTGTTCATAAAATAATTAATTAATAACAATTATTAATGGCCGGGATGGTTGAAGAGAAAAGATTACCTAAAGATGCAAAATCTTATCTGCTGCCTTTCACCCGAAGGCCACAAATATTAATACATCGGCAGGTCTTCTGACTTGTTCCAATCTGCTGGCCTTCCCAACTATACAGTCAGTGGCATAGAGTAAACAGATCTCATGAAGGAACTTACAGCTACGAGGATAGTTCCGGACTTTCACCGGATTCCCTTTTATAAATCACTCAATAATCATAGAATGATTTAACCAGATGCGTTGCAAAGGTAAAACTTTTTTGCTTCTTTTTGCATACAGAACTTCCACCTGTCAGACTTTGTTGTAAATCGCAGATCGTGAGGTTTTTAAAAAATGAGTTGTTTGGGAAAGTAAATTTTAGATGATTGATTTAGTGCGATTTACAACAAAGTCTGACAGGTAAAAGCTACTTATTATCAGAATTTCTCCAATTGCGAAAATAATCCAGTCAAAATGTGAAGGGATGTATTGACTGATTGTTTGCTGGAAGTGAGGTGATTGCATAAGACCGTCAAGTCCGGAAATTGAATATTCTTTAATCAGTAAGGCTGAATAATCTTTCATAAATGTAAACAAAATGGCAATGACTCCTAATGCAATAAGCAACCATTGCCCTAATCCAAATCTTATCCGCAATCCTTTTGAAACATGATTTAATATATACAAAGCGATAAAAATCATTGTTAAGGAACATATTACAGGAGCCAATACAGGGCCTACCCATGGAACAGGAATCAAAAAAAGAAGATCCCAGGTAAACAGTGATTCCGGCCAACCAATAAGAATGTAAAGCCATACGTAGTAAAAAATATCCCAAATGCCGAAAGTAAAAAGAAAAAACGCCAAACGGCCAGAAAAATTCTTACTTGCTATCATTGCAACAGTGACAAGCATTATTATTGTAGCAAATTCCCGTAACCATTCTATTGGTACAGTTTGAAGAAAAGAGGCAGCCGGCTGTGCATTAAACTCTTGAGGATAATAAAGTTGTCTGAGATAAATCACTACAATAGCTTCAAGTGCTGCCATCATTATGCCAAAAATTGTAATGGCTATCAATGTGCGCTTGTAACTATGAAATGAAGATTTCATATGTTTTGCAAAAGTACCCGGAGCCGGACTACAAAATACACTTTTCAATACCCTTCCAACACTATATACAGACAATGAAAATCAGGCAATTAATGATTTTTCAAGTCAATGGCAAATGTAATAAAAAGTATTAAAATATCGAAAATGTTTCAGTAAATGTTTCAGTAAAATTTTTTTTGTCTATCTTTATGATGGATATTAAAAAATTATGGCAACCACATTTACACTTGAATTGGGAAACAAACCCAACAGAGCCGGAAAGTTTTCTGTTTTTATTCGTATAACACAGAATCGGAAGCTAAAAAGGTTAAAAACATCTATTGAAGTCAAAAGGCAATCAGATTTCAACCCGAAGGCAAAGCAGGACAACTGGATCAGGCAATCAGAGCCAAACAACAAGAAATGGAATGATATTCTTTCATCAGAGATTGAAAAGGCGAAGCAGATTTACCGAGATCTTAAGACTGATGGCCTTGCAACTCCCGGAATGATTGCTTTAACAATCAAAGATGAAGGCAATACATCTTCCTTCCTTCAGTATGCGAAGGAGAGGACACGACAGATCTACAATGAGGGGGGAATCCGGAACTGGAAGAAGTACAATGGATTTTGCAATAAACTGCAAGATTTCAGGACTGACAAGAAAGGCAACCTTCAAGATCTGACCTTTGCAGAACTTTCCCCTTCTCTATTATCGAAGTTTAAAGACTATCTGCACACCCTCCACAATGAGAGAGAGCCGGAGAAGATGCTACACCCAAACACTATTGCTTTAAATTTAAGAATCTTTAAGACAATCGTAAATCGGGCAATCGAGATTGACAGGCTGATAAAGCCTGAAAAGAACCCCTTTCTTTCATTCAAGTATGAAACAGTTAAAACCAGTAGGGAGAAGCTGACTGATGCGGAAATAGAGGCTATAAAGAGCCTACAATTGGAAGTAGGGAGCAGGGTATGGGACAGCAGGAACTTTTTTCTCTTTTCCTTCTATTGTGCAGGAATCCGAGCAGGAGATTTTATTCAATTAAGATGGGGCAACATCACACCGGAAGGAAGGCTGATATATGAAATGGGGAAGAACCACAAAAAAAGAGATCTGGTACTGGTACAACAGGCAAGGGATATTCTTAAACTGTACCGAATGAATGATTCCAGACCAACAGATTACATTTTTCCCCTTCTAAGCAATGATGAACCATTTGCACAAGCTGTTACACAGGAGCAGAAAGACACACTTTCCCCAAGACTAAAGCAGAAGCTGATGGAGCAGGTTTCAACTAAGACAAGTATTATCAATAATGGACTGAAGAAGATCAGGGACTTGGCAGGGATAGAGAAGAAGCTAACATTCCACATAAGCAGACATTCATTCTCAAACAAGGCCAAAAATATGGGAATCGCAGATGGGAAGATCAAAAATATACTGGCACATTCGAGCCTGAAGGTTACAGAAAATTATATGGGGGATTTCGACACTTCGGAAACAGACAAGGTTCTTACTTCAATGTTTGAAGAAGAAAGCACACCGAAAGCACAAATACTCTCAATGCTTAACAGGATGAATCCGGAGGAACTGAAATCATTACTGGAATCAATAAAATAAGTTTTAGTGGCTATTTGACACAAAAAGAAAATGGATGAATATTAATCGGGTTTTACCGACAATTATGGCATAAAAAACGACAGCAGTTATTTGTCGAAATAAATCAATCCGGAGTTTATGGAGTCCATAAAAATAAAGAGAAAATAATTTTTAATAGAAATAGTATGGGAAAGCTAACCAAACAAGGGTTGAAGATACCTACGCCAATGGATGACCTTAGGGAAGAATATGATAAAAAAAAGGAGATACTTGAACAAGAAGCAAGAAACATACTGGAACCAATACTTGATGAATATGGGTATATTGATGAAGAAAGAAGGGGAAAAACATTGGCTATAATGGTAAGGGAATATGTTATGGGAGTAGGATTGGGGTTGTATGAAGGTGATATATTTGAATTACAGGACAACCTTGAGGTAGCTAAACTAATAAGAATTTTAAGACAATGTGAAGAAGTGGTTGTTACCGGTGTTATTGAATATCCCCAAAATGACAAAGAGATAAAAACACAGACAACTAAAACGGCAATTCGTAGTAACTTTGTATTTTTGATGTTAGAGTATTTTCTAAACACTTTGCTTGAATATCAACAAGATGGATTTTATCAATATAAATTCAAATGGGACGATAAAGATTATCTTAGCGATGAGGATATTTCAATCAAAAATATGAATTTTACAGAGCCATATACACCAGATGAACTGGAACAAATTATTGAATATGAAACTCGCATACATAGAATATTTGCCAAACGAATGACTACGAAGCAAAATATTGGATCAAAGATCTCATATGTAAAATACATGATGCATGAACAAGGACTCTTTTCTACAGATTCGCAAGGGAAGACAAGGGAATATGCTTTTTTATTTGATTGTTTTGTGGCAATGGATAGAATTCCTGTCCCGGAAGATGATATGAATAATAGTGAAAAATATATATATATTAAAGATTGTATTAAAACTTATAGAAATTACATAAAAACAAGAAGAAACCTGAAAGATGAAATTAGGAAAATTAATTAGGTGAACAGTGAAATTTTCCTAAAAAACTTTCTTAAAATACATATATACAGTATATTACATTTGTATTAGAATTTTAAACTAACTACTTAAATTTTAATACGAATGAATGAAGCAAATCAAAGTACTGGCCTACAAATGGCAGTCATTCCCCAGTCAGTCTTATCTGAACTGACAGAAGGAATCGGGGAGATCAAAGAACTATTATCGAACAAGACAGCAGAAGAACTAAATTCCCAATGGATTGAGTCCGGGAAGGCAAGGCAGATGCTTGGAGTATCACAAAAGACCTGGCAGACATACCGGGATAAGAGAGTCATTCCCTTTTCCCAGTTTGCAAGAAAGATCTATGTACGGAGGGCAGATCTGGAAACCTTTATGGAGAATCATTATATAACTTCAAAAAGATAGGAGGATATTATGATGATGGCAAGACAATTCATTGAAGCAGTAAAGAAAGAAGCTGTTTACAAGCTGAAGGAGGGTACACAGGGAAGCTATTATTATTCATCTGGTGCAAGAATCCTACCGAACAGAGTATCTATAAGCCGGGAAAGGGAAATAACAAAGGTGGCAAGAACCGGAAGGAATCTTCTTCATCCGATAATCGGGCAACTGATAGGAAGATTCACAAAAGAGGAAACATCCCCATTGAAAAGATATAGACCATTTTTTTGCAGGACACAACTTTGGCAAATCCCGGAATATCCTTTTTTCATCGGGTATGGTTCAATCGGGATAAGCAACAATGAGGGGAAGATCAACAGGGCATCAGATACAGGGGACTTGGTTGTACTTACAACAGCAGAGAGGAACTGGGACACATTACGGATATACTATTTTCCGGGAATGATACAGCAACTTAATGCAGTAATGCAATACTTGTCGGAAAGCATCTAAATTAAAAAGATAAGGGGTGCGACCTAACTAATCAAAGCACCCCTTTTGGATATTAAAATGATGATTGATTTCATTTCAGCAACCAAGCATCTTCAGGGCGAAGATAGCATCTTTTTAGGACACTTGCAACAGGAAGCATCCTATTCCACCGGATGGAAGAAATACCTGATGCAGGGTTGCAAAAACCTTGCTATATGGCATAATGAAGCTAATTCAGTAATGCGAATAGAAGGAAGCTTTGCTTACTTTGTGCAGGGACATAATTTCAATTTTGACAATAGTCAATTTGTGGAGGCTGGGCAATATATTGGAGGATTACTTGAAACAAATATTTTTGATTTCGAGATAGACATTTTCGAGTTTGGGAAAATGATACAAGTGGAGGATAAACCTAAAAATTACATTCTGAATCATAGGGAAAACCCAAAACAGGGACTTATACAATACGACAATCCCAAAGACAAGGGTAATTTCAGGAGATGGGAGAGTCCGGAGATCCGGCTGAAAATGTATGATGCAAGTAGAAACATTCTTCATAAGCAGGGAATGAAGATGAAAGACATAATTCAAGAATCCGGATGGAATCCTGAAGGAAATACCCTGAAGATAGAAGCATATTACAAGAAACCACATCTGATCCTTAATGGAGGAAGGAGGATAAAGCTTGGGGACTTGGTAAACCCAAATTGGCAAAAGAGAATTAGTGAAGATTTATATTATCAATACAAAAAATTAATACCATTGGGAATGATAGAACAACCGAATAACAAGAAAGATTTAAGCACACAAGACCTTCTGATGATTGCTTTGGCAGAGGGAGCAACACAGGGAGGAAAGACACTAATAGAAGTTAAAAAAATGCTATATGACAGGATTAATGCAATCCCGGATGAAATCCTATCACCAACAGACAAGAAGGCAAGAAAGAGGCAGATTTTGGCCTTAATCGGGAAGATCCACACATCACCCCAAAGCAAATGGGATTTATCTGACAAATTGAAAGAGGCCTTGTCGCTGAAGGAGCAGGAAAATACCTGAACCCTCTTTATTGTAATCAAAAAAGATAAGAATTTATATCCTTACATTTAAATAGCAAGATCAGGATTGAATCAAAAACAGACAGTCTTCCGTTGATATGTAAATAACATTCTTTTTCATATTTCTGATATTGTCTAATTACGTAGACCACTACATAATAATATATCATTTATTTAAGGTAAAACAATCTGGTCTGCTTGTTAAAACTGAATTAAAATATTAGAAATCAAAAAACATTTTATATATTTAACTCAAATATAATATTCTTTTATTTTTTTATGGAAAAGGAAAACAAAAGTATTTTATTTGGAATCATTGCTTTGGTATGCGCAGTTTTATCAATAATTCTTCCACCCTTTTTTATCACAATTCCAATAATTTTAGGTTTCTTGTTTGCAATAATTGGGCTTTTTAAAGATAGTAAGAAATGGGCTTCAGTTATCGCAATTGTAATACTCGTTTTTTTCGGTTTTATCAGCATAAAAGGACAATTTGACACTGAGATTTCAAAATCTAAGTCTTATACTGTTAGGTATGAGGTTGAAGGAAAAGATTTTGATGTTAGCTATAATAATGAATCTGGTGGTATGAACAATGAAAAAGGAAGGGGCTATTGGTCTAAAACCTTAATTTTAAAAGGGGATGTTCACGCATATGTCACAGCACAAAATAATACAGGTTCCACAAAGGTTAGTGTTTCAATTTACATTGATGGTGTATTAAAAGAATTTGCCACTTCGGAAGGAGAATATTCTATTGCAAATGTAGGTTGTTTCCCATACCAGAAATAATATAACTAATTCAAAAATTGTCTTAGGAGCAAATCCTAATAAATTATAATTCGGATTATTATTAACTTGATATTTACAGGAGGGGGAAGGGAAGAAGAAAGATTTTTACACATTCGTGAAGTAATTACTTTTAATTTGGGAAAATTCACCACAAAAAGAAAGTATAATCGCAACGAAAAAAATGCTGTTTTTTGAGCAAAAATTGAAAATGTTTCAGTACTGTTTCAGTAGAAAAAGAAGAAGGCCTTGTAATAGTCTAAATTACAAAGCCTTCTTTGTTTGTGTTTGTACCCGGAGCCGGGGTCGAACCGGCACAGCCTTGCGGCCACTGGTGTTTGAGACCAGCGCGTCTACCGATTCCGCCATCCGGGCTTAATTATATTTCGGCAACAGTGCTGTAAACAGGGAAACAAAGGTAAGGAAAAAATTTGTTCAGCCAAATAGGAGTTATCTGGAAGGTTTATTTGTTGCTAAAAAAATAAATCCATACATTTGCAAAGCTCAACAGAAAGGGAACCTCGTGAAATTCGAGGACAGTACCCGCTGCTGTAATGCTTACCCTGCAAGGGGTTATCTTTCGCAAGCCACTGCCATTTGGTGGGAAGGCAAGAGATTTAAAAGCTAAGTCAGAAAACCTGCTGAGGGGCGAAATTTATTAATCGAACTTTCGGGAGATAGAGAGCGATGCAAACCAGATTTGTCCGTTTATCACTTTTTTTTATTCTTTTTAGTAGCATATGTTCTGTTGCTGAGGCTGAATGTAGATTTATTACTAATGACACGATTAAAAAAAGACGTTTAGATTCAATTAAGATTGTCAGCCAAAAAACATCTGGCTTTTCTTCCAATTCTCGCTTTTCGGTAGGGACGAATTTTATAAAATTCGATGACGGGACACTTGCCCCTGTTAGGGCGAATTCTCTTTCTGACTTTATTCAAAAGGAGAACGCCTCCTATATTAAGGAGTTTGGAAGGGGTATGAATGCTTATATTTCCATTCGAGGGTCATCTTCATCTCACACGACTGTTGACTGGAACGGGATGAATCTTGCTATGCCTACTTTGGGCCAGACTGACTTTTCACATATCCCACTTTATCTGTTTGATGTTGTAGAGCTGCACATTGGTGGTAATTCTGCGATTTATGGTGCGGGAGCTATTGGAGGCACTGTTCAATTAAAAACATCTCCAAAGTGGGAAAAGGGAGTACATGGAGATATTCTTGTCTCTCAAGGTAGCTTTAATTCATTGTTTACTGGAGGTACTTTAAGATATTCAAACTCAAGTTTTGAAACTCGAACATCCTTACTCTATTCTTTTGCGGAGAATAATTATGAATTTATTAACAATACGAAGTTAGGGAAGCCAAAGGAGCGTCTAAACAACTCTTCGTCCAAAAACGCAGGTCTGTTACAAGAAATTTTCAGGAAATTTAGAGACTCATCCATGTTATCGGCAACATTGCTCTACCTCGATTTTGACAGGGACATACAACCATCAGTGTCTTTGAATGATCGTCCAGATACTTACAGATCGATATATGACAATAATTTGAAGATGAGCCTCGGATATTCTGGCGCAAAGGGAATAGTAACTTACGCCGCTCATCTTTCCTATTCGTTTGATAAACAGCTCTATGAAGATGACAGAATAGCTGCAGGTCGCTTTTCGTTCTCAACAGATATAGAAAGTAAATTTGGTGATATGGTAGTAAAAGGTGGATTTTTTGCAGAACGCACCACACCTCAGGTTGACTCATATGCCGATTCTGTCAAAGAGAACAGGTTAAATATATATTTACTTGGCAGCTATAATTTTAATAACAGATTAATGCTTGCCGGAGGGGTGAGATTTGCCTGTGCTACAGATGTCTCCGTACCCTTAATGCCGTCGCTCGATGTGAGATATAATGTATTGAATAATAACAGCCATTCTTTAGCAATTAGATGCGCTTTGTCAGGGAATAGCAAGATTCCTACCTTGAATGACCGATATTGGGGAGGAGAGCATCTCTATCTTAAAAGTGAAAGTTCCATAACTCTTGAAGGAGGTTTCAATTACAACTGGTTTTCATCTGTCTGGAGTTTGGATATGTTTGGGACTCTATACAAAAGCAAAGTGAACGACTGGATCAGATGGCTCCCGGCAGGAACAGTCTGGCGTCCTCAGAATATACCCCTTGTTGTGACAAGGGGTGGAGAGGCCGGCCTTAAAATTGGCAGATCATTTTCAACAATTAAGACTTTTTTTAATTTTTCTCTTGCCTATACGAATATTAAAATGGTTGAAGGATTGTGGGATGAAGATCCGGCAATAGGAGAGCAACTTGCTTATCAGCCAAAATTGTCTTGGAGAAGCGGGCTGAGAGTAGTCAAAGATAATTGGGAAATATATTCAAACGTCAGTTATACAGGCAAAAGGACCACTGTGGATCTTTATGACATACTTCCTTCTTATACACTGTTAGATATAGGAACGTCCTGCAATTTAAGACTTTTCGGGTGTAATTTTGTTTTGAATGGCATTATCAAGAACATTACGAATGAGATGTATCAGAATGTTAAATTCTATGCAATGCCGGGGAGAAATTATCAATTGTCACTACAGTATAAATTTTAAAATATAGTTATGAAAAAAAAATGTATTAAATGGTTATTTGCTGCTTTAGCAGTTATTTTTCTAAATGTGTCATGTTCAAAGGATGACAATCCTGAATTGATTGGTAACAAAGGTAAGGTACTCGTTCTAAATCAGGGTAATTATACAGAGCAGTCTGCAAGTATATCTCTTTATGATGAAACCACTAATCAGATTACAAATCGTCTTTATGAATCAGCCAACGGGGTTTCGATAGGAGCAACTCTTAACAGTGGCTATATAACACCCTATGGAGATGCTGCGCTTATATGTAACTATCCGGACAAGATTTTGTTTATAAATCCCGAAACAGGTGTAGATAAAGGCTACAGTATTACTGAGGGACTTGTGTCTCCTCGTAACATGGTAATGTCTGACAACTATATTTATGTGACAAACTGGGGGTCTGATCATATAGTTCTTCCATCAGGTTCATGGGAGTTTGACAAATCATATATATCTATTTATTCTTTTTCAACATTAGCATTCCAGGGCAACATAGATGTCGGTTCAGATGCCGAGGGGATAATATTATATGACGGAAGACTTTATGTGGCAGTAAAACAGGGACTTAAGATTTTTGACATCGTTGGAAACAGTCTCAGACTGGCGGCAACACTCAAGCCAACAACTTTTGTAAATGGTGCAAGACATGTTGTTGTAGATGGCATGAATAAAATTTGGGTCTCTTTTCCTGGAGACGGTCTCATGAGAATCAACCCTTCGTCACTTGAGATAATGTCAACTCTCGATGTTCCTGTAGATGCCATGGATGGATACATAGCCATTGATAAGAACGGGGATTATATTTATACATATTGTACAACTTTCGATTCCAACTACTCTCCTGTAGAGGCCAATATTTATAAGGTAAGTGTAAAAAGCAACAGTTACAGCAAATTATTTACAGGCACTTATTTTTACGGGGTTGGGGTTAGTCCTGTAACAGGCAATATTTTCACTTCAGAAGTAAGTTTTACTTCAAATTCAGTTTTAAAGGTAGTGGCACCTTCTGATGGTTCGATCAGAAACTCAGCAACTGCCGGCATTGGAACTTGTCGCTACCTTTTCTTTTAAAAAAGTTTAAAGATTAACTTTATTCAGGGAGGTGATATGTGATGGTCTTAACAATGTCAGGGTGTATGCTGTTTGCTACAGGGCATGTTTTGACAGATGTTTCGATAAATCTCATTTCCCTCTCTGTATAATCTTTCTTCGGGAGGTAGATATCAAGTTTCAGCTCTCCAACTCTTCTGGGATTAGCAGCCATTATTTTCTCTGTTTCAATGTACATCCCATCTATTGAAAAACCATGAGCCTGTGCTGAGATTGCCATAATTGTCATCATACATGAGGCAAGAGAGGCAGCAAACATATCAGTAGGCGAAAACATAGTTCCCTTGCCATTATTGTCTTCAGGAGCTTCAGTAATAATTTTGCTCCCAGATTTCAGATGAATAACCTCTGTTTGGAGGTTACCAATGTAGGTTGTCTTAAATTTGGTCATATCTTATCGTTTAAAAAAATTATTTTACAACTTCTCCTTTAAGAGTGGCAGAGGTGCAGGATGTTATCCGGACATTGACAAAATCTCCTGTTTTATGTCCGTCTGCAGGGAATACGCACATTTTATTCTGTTGGTTTCTGCCACACAGTTCTGATTTGGACTTTTTTGAAGTTCCTTCGACTAAAACTTCGAATACCTTGCCTAAGTCTTTCTGATTGCTTGCGAGTGACAATTCATTTTGAAGTTTTATTATCTCATTCAGTCTCCTGTTTTTTACATTGGAAGGAACATCATCTTTATAACGCCTGGCTGCCTTAGTGTTTGGTCTTTCGGAGTATTGAAACATAAAAGCGGTATAAAATTCCACATCTCTCATTAATGACATGGTATGCTCATGATCTTCCTCGCTTTCGCCACAGAAGCCGGCAATAATATCGGTGCTGATGGAGCAGTCTGGTATTATCTTGTGGATCATCGCTACTCTCTCAAGATATTCATTTCTGGTATACTTCCTATTCATCCTTGAAAGAACAGAGTCGCTCCCGGACTGGACAGGGAGGTGAATGTGCTTACAAATATTATCGTACATAGCCATGGTGTATAAGACAGAATTACTCATATCCTTGGGATGTGAAGTAGAAAAGCGTACTCTTAATTTTGGGCTTATTAGTGCAACTCTCTCGAGAAGTTGTGCGAAATTTGTGGTTTTTACAGGATTATCTTCATCAACCCAGTGGTATGAATCAACATTCTGCCCAAGAAGAGTTATCTCTTTATATCCATTTTCGTATAATTCGGTGGCCTCACGTACAATGCTTTCAGGATCCCTGCTTCTCTCTCCTCCTCTCACGTAAGGGACTACACAGTATGTACACATATTATTGCATCCTCTCATTATTGAAATAAATGCACTTACACCATTTTGGTCCATTCTCACAGGAGTTATGTCGGCATAGGTCTCTTCCTGAGACAGAATTGTATTTATCTGCTTGTTGCCCTCTCTTAACTGGACAAGCAGTTTTGGGAGATCCCGATATGAATCAGGCCCAGCCACCAGATCAACCGCAGGATGATTTAGCAACTCCTCTTTCAGTCTTTCTGCCATACATCCCAATATCCCGATAGTCAGACTTGATTTTTTTTTCTTCATTGTTTTGAAGTGTTCAAGTCTTCCCCAGATTCTTTGTTCGGCGTTATCCCTTATTGAGCAAGTGTTTACGAGGATAAGATCTGCATCTTCAATCTTATTGCAAAGGGCATAGCCGGCTTCCTGAAGTATTGAGAGAACAACTTCGCTGTCGTTAACATTCATCTGACAGCCATATGTCTCGATGAAAAGCTGAGGCAAACTACTATTAAATAGTGGTCTTACGGAATGATATTTGTTGGGCATATTAGCATTTTGTACTGCAAATATAGCCTTTTTTATACCTTTGCAGATAATCTGAAATGAGATGAAGAAATTTCTGACAGTTGTATTGATAGTTATTTTGGCAGCCAATGGGTGTACAAATTACAGGAATGTGGATATTAAATCTGTACAGTTAAGCAACTTAAAATTTATCAGCACTTCCAAGGCAAGTATTGAACTCAGTTACATAATCAGCAATCCGACGTCTTCTACAATTATACTCTCTTCTGGCAATGGAATTGTTACTCGGAAAGGAGTTGATTTTGCACAACTTGAAGTTGTCAGGCCTGATACACTTCTCCCAGGAAGCGTTAAAAGTGGTAAAATTGAAATAAATGCGCTTCTGGTTGATCCTCTCCCTTTGCTGTCGATGGGATTAAATATCCAAAAATGGAAAGTCGAAGATTTTAAATTATCGACAAAATTGGTTTTCAAGAATGCAAGAGGAGGTAAGAAAACACTCAGATATAAGGATATACCCCTTAAAAACCTGATTAATAGACTGTAAATTATGAAGAGAATTATACTAACTCTTTTTGTAATGGTTTCAGCAGTACTATTTTCCTATTCTCAGGAGAATGTCAAGGAACAAGATACCGTTCTTGTGCGTAAAGGTCCCTTACTGCTCGATTCCACCTTGCTAAACAGAAATATTTTTGCATTATTAAAAGAACCCGGGACTTCAGGAAACCTTGTGACTATAGAGCAATCTCAGAGTATCGAATCGCTTTTGTTAACATATATTTCCAATTCTTCAGGAAAGAAAATATATGGGTATAGGGTCAGAATATTTTTTGACAACAAGCAGGATGCAAGAAGTCGTTCAGAAGCAATTGTGACTCAGTTTACCTCTCAATTTCCCGACATAAGAGCTTATGCTTCATATGAAAAACCCTTTTTCAAGGTTACTGTTGGTGACTTTAGAACCAAATCAGAAGCTATGCAACTTTTGAAGAGGATAGAGGGGATGTACCGTTCTGTTTTTTTGGTAAAGGAGGTAATTAATTATCCTCCGGTTTAGTACTGTTATCTTTAGATCCAGTACTTCTTTTTCCACCTTTTTTATTCTTTTTTTCAGTTTCTTGTTGCCCTTCGTTCTTTATCGTAGATATGATTGGTTTTGTGACATTCCACCATGTCGACTTAAGTCTGTTCGCAATTTGAAATATTGGTGAAACATGCCTTTCAATCTTTTCAGGGTATATTTGATTTATATTTATAAGTATGCCGGTTTCCTCAACTCCTCCAAAGCTTTCATTAATAGATGTTCCAAAGACTTTCATGGTTGGACTCAGGTTCATATAGGAGTTAATAAGCGGAGGTATATTTTCTCCCAGCAACCTTATTTCCTTGGAAAGTACTCTATAAGATTCCTTGTAGTCTTTAGAATTAAAAAGCTCTTTGTAATAAGGGTTTTCCGAGTCAAACTCAAGGGGTTTGTATGGTTTTACGAGGCCTTCATTATCGGGGAAAAATGTGTTTAAGAAGGTCAGAAGTATATTTCTTGCTCGCTGATTATAAGTAGTATACATTGTCACCTTACCAAAGAAGTACTTGATTTTAGGATATTTTACAACGAGAGCACCAAGACCGTCCCACAAATTGTCAAGAGAATATAGACCTTTGTGTCTGATATTTGTACCTTGATAATTTGGCTGAATAAATGATCGCCCAAGTTCTATGGTAAAAGGAAGATAGTCCTTTTTAAATTGGTCTGAAAATTCGAAAAGTTCATGTGTGGCCATTTTTTCAATATCCAATCCTGTACACTGAATATATCTGTAGCCACCAATAATTTCCTGATCTTTAGGATCCCATACAATTAGTTGTTTATAAGGTGTAAAAGAATCAGTGTCGAAACTGTCAATATCTACTGACATGCCTGTCCCTCCGCCGGATAGTCTGAAAGCAATCTCTCTGAGGCGACCTATTTCATTCATAGTATGTGGCGAATCATGTGCTGTCACTTCGTAAAGTCTGTTGTCCCCTTTTCTGGTATGACGAATAAACTTGTCACTTGTAAGCTCATCAACTATGAGCTTTCTATCAACGGGAGGTATTACTGGTTCCATTTTCAAGGCTTTAGAGAGTAGACTGTTTTTCTTATCTTTGCTGTCCATTCAGCAGGTGTTCCATTATGGGCAAATTCTTCGCAACGAATAGGATCGCCTATATAAATATTGAATTTACCACCGCGTTGCTTAAACATTTCGCGGGGAAGCAATATGAGTTCGTAATTAAATTTGACACCAAGTTTTTTTCTAATATTAGCAAACCTGTAGAAAAAGTTTGAATTTTTACCGTCAAAATAGATAGGGATAATATCTCTTTTATATTTAATTGCCTGGTTAACAAAGCTTTTTTTCCACTCGAGGTCTATTATTCTGCCGTTGATTAATCTTGAACACAATCCTGCTGGAAATGTTATTATTTGATTGTCAGAGGTATACTCCTGATGTATTTTTTCTGCAATTTCTACACTTTGCTTTCCGAACTTGTTGACCGGCAAAAAAATTGGTTTTAATGGTTCTACTGCAGATAGTAGATCGTTGACCACAAAACGTATTTTATTATCAAAATAATTGCCGAAAATATCCATTAATATCATTCCGTCAAATCCTCCAAGAGGATGGTTGGAGACAATAATATACCGCCCATCATGAGCTATTTTATCCATTCCGGAAACACTGTATGTCGCATTTAACTCCCTAAGTGTGGCAGTTGCAAAAGGAACACCTTTAAGATTGCCGTACTTGTCAAGAATATTATTAATTTCATCTTGACAGATCAATCTCTCTACCCAGTCAATAACAAATCCGGGGATATATCTCAGAAGATCAGAATTTTTTGATTTTATTACTGATCGTATATCTACCCGCAAGTTGGTTTTATCTGTGTTCATAGAATAGCGCTGTATCAGGGTGCGAAGTTAAAGAAAAATCATATCTTTGCATAAACGCTCCAAGAATATGTTAAAACAAGGTTTACAGCAGAAACTAGTACAGAAACTTTCTCCATTACAGATACAGACAATTAAACTGCTGGAGCTTCCCACACTTGAACTTGAACAGAGGATTAAAAAGGAACTTGAGGAGAATCCTGTTCTGGACGAGGCCGTGGATAGTGATGATACTGAAGAAACAAGTTCCGGCAATATCTCTTTAAGCGAATACAGTACAGACGAGCAGATACCATCTTATAAACTTTATGCCAATAATCAGGGTAAAGACCTGAAACCACAGTACAATGTTTTCTCTGTTAAAGAAAGCTTTCATCAGAATCTAATAGCTCAATTGGGGTACAGTCAGATGGATCCCAGAGAAAGGAATATTGCACGTTTTATTATCGGCAGTCTGGATGATGACGGCTATTTACGCAGAGATCTTGATTCATTGGCCGATGACATTTCTTTTAGGCTCGGGATAACAACCAATGAAAGAGAGCTTGAGCAGATTTTGTCCAAGATTCAGGAATTTGAGCCTGTTGGTATTGGAGCAAGAAATTTGCAGGAGTGTCTTCTTTTACAAATTAGAGCTAAAAATAAAACTCCGGAGCAACAATTGGCTGAAAAAATTATTTCAGACCATTTTAACGAGTTTACAAAAAAACACTATCAGAAGATCATTGCCAAACTTTCAATAACTGAAGAACAGTTAAAATCGGCAATAGATGAAATATTGAAATTAAATCCAAAGCCCGGGGGGCAGATTGATGATTCATACAATGAGCAGTCTCAACAGGTAATACCTGATTTTGTGCTTGAACTGAAAGATGGTGAACTGATTATGACAATGCCTAGATTTTCAGTGCCAGAGTTGAAAGTTAACAAACGTTATGCTGATTTGTTACTTACTTCGGCCAAGTCCGGCAGTAAGTCCGGCAAGGAAGCAGCCACATTTGTCAAGCAGAAGTTGGATTCAGCCAAATGGTTTATCGAGGCGATAAAGCAGAGGCATAATACTCTGCAAAATACCATGAATGCCATTATTGAATTTCAGCATGATTATTTTATAGATGGAGATGAGACCAAGCTTAAGCCCATGGTTCTCAAAAACATTGCAGAGAAGACTAACCTTGACATTTCGACCATTTCGAGAGTTGTGAACTGTAAGTATATTCAAACTCACTTTGGAATTTTTCCGTTAAAATATTTTTTTTCTGAGGGACTTGTTACAGAGAGTGGAGAGGAGGTGTCAACCAAAGAGATTAAGAATATCCTTATGGAGAGTATTAACCAGGAGGATAAGAAACATCCGTTGACTGATGAAGAGCTTGTTACTGTGCTCTCAAAAAAAGGCTATAAAGTTGCGCGGAGAACAGTGGCAAAATACAGGGAACAGCTTAATATTCCCATTGCAAGACTCAGAAAGGAGCTTTAAAATACTGTCATTTAATGAACAAAAATCCGTTTTTAATAACCCTTTTTACACTAATAATTTCTTCATGTCAGATGAAAGATAAAGTAGACCTCATACTTTATAATGGCGAAGTATATACTGTTGATTCAGTTTTCTCAAAATGTAATGCTGTTTCAGTTAAAAATGGGCTGATTGTGGCTACTGGAAGCGACGATGAGATTCTTAACACTTACCGTGCTGATAAGTATATAGACCTTAAAGGTAAATATCTGTACCCTGGATTTAATGATGCTCATTGTCACTTTATAAGTCTTGGGGAGGGGATGTTGAAATGTGATTTAAGAGGAGCCACATCTTTTGAGGAAATAGTTGAGAGGCTTAAAAATTTCAGGACAAATAATCTTACGTCCTTTATTATTGGTGAAGGCTGGGACCAAAATCTATGGCATAGTAAGTCATTTCCTTCAAATGAAAAGCTCGACATATTTTTTCCTGATATTCCTGTGGTTCTTACAAGAATAGATTTTCACGCTGTTATAGCAAACAGCACTGCAATAAAAATGGCCGGTTTAATACCCGGAGACCCTTCAATACCACAGAGAGAGGCATTAATCAGAAATGGAAAGTTTACAGGACTGTTTCTGGAGAATACGGCAGATAGAATAAAAAACTCTCTTCCAAAACTTAGCGGCAGTGCATTAGAGAATGTCATACTGGCAGCAGAAGAAGAATGTTTTAAGAATGGTCTTACTTCTGTTTCTGATGCTGAGGAGGAGCTTTCAAGGATACTTGTGATGGATTCGCTTTATTCTCATTCCAAATTAAAAATTAGATCTGATGTATGGCTTACAGCTAATGATGAAAATCTGAATTATTTCAAGAAACCATACCAAAAAGAGCGATTCAGAGTAGGCACTTTGAAACTGTATGTGGATGGAGCTCTCGGTTCAAGAGGAGCATTATTGAAATCCCCATATTCGGACGATTCAAGCACCTCGGGGATAAGAGTCACTAGTGAGGGAAATTACAAAAAATATTGTAAATGGGCTTTTGAAAGAGGATTTCAAGTTGCTACTCATTGTATCGGAGATCTTGCCAATCAGGAAGCACTTGTAATTTATGGGTCTTTATTAAAGGGAGAGAACGACAGAAGATGGAGAATTGAACATGCTCAGGTTGTCGATCCTGAAGATATTGGCCTTTTTAGAAAATATTCAGTTATTCCATCCGTACAACCGACTCATGCCACATCAGATATGTTGTGGGCAGCTGACAGACTGGGAGAAAGAATAAAATATGCATATGCTTATAAATCACTACTCAGCCAGTTTGGCTGGTTGCCTTCAGGAACAGATTTTCCAATAGAAGGAGTTAACCCTATAGCTACATTTTTTTCTGCTGTCTATAGGCAAAATTCAGCTTTTAAGCCTGATGAAGGTTTCCAGATGGAAAATGCTCTAAGTAAAGAAGAGGCAATTAGATCTATGACCATTTGGCCGGCAAAAGCGACTTTTGAAGAGAGAGTAAAGGGCAGCATCGAAAAAGGGAAGTACGCTGATTTTGTCCTGCTTGACAGGGATCTCATGACAGTTGTCAAAAAAGAAGTCCTTTCCACAAAAGTGATTATGACAATTATAGGAGGAGAAGTGGTTTACAGTTTACTACCGTAAGCAAGATCTCCTGCATCTCCTAATCCGGGCACTATATAAGATTTAACTGTAAGTTCTTCATCTACTGCTGCTACCCAAAGTGTAGTCTCTTTATGAGGAAGATGCTTGGATAGGTATTCAATACCATATACAC